>Ga0066846_10000106_pt1 | contig 34854 bp, 22 predicted proteins | sample ETNtaG_33_FD_65489 | JGI IMG/M metagenome (GOLD analysis project Ga0066846, IMG submission 65489) | Marine microbial and viral communities from oxygen minimum zone, Eastern Pacific Ocean - ETNP201310SV76 | ecosystem: Environmental > Aquatic > Marine > Oceanic | place: Pacific Ocean: Eastern... | reverse complement strand
CTGGGTCGCATTCACATCGCATACACGATGGACAATAATCTCAAGGTCGCAAGATTAGCGGTAGAAAATGCAGTATATTCCGAACCAACTTGGCATATCAGAACAATAGAGAATGAATCACAACCACTCGGCCTTGAGATGGTTATCGATTCTGATGAGAGAATGCATATCCTCTATGTAACTGATATCGGATTGGAAAAGATGTCTTTTAACAAGGCATTCTGGGACCATAGCATTCTAGAAAAAGGTGACATTGGCACTGATTTGGAAGTCGAGATAGATGATTCAGATATGTTACATATCGTCTATGTTGAAGAGACAGAAGGCGAGGTAAGGCTACTTAGAACCGATGGTTTGCAGACTACAAAGCAGGTATTGGCAAGAGGTACTGAGATAATGTCGCATGTTGCGATGGACCTCGATTCTAATTCTATCGAACAACTTGTTTATTCATCGGGTAACGATGTCAATAACACTTCACTTTCTTTGGTTCGGAGCCTTGTCGGAGAAGATGAGGGGCGAATCAATCCCAATGCAAAATGGAGTTTGAGTCTTGATGATGATAGTGAAGAAGGAGTCATTGCAAGTGGTGACCTCAACGGCGATGGTCGTGATGACCTCGTCTATACAATCCCTGATGGAAATGGTACAGTTTCGATTCACTATGGCTCACCCGATGGGCCAAGTGACTATCCCGACAAGGTTCTGGTTGGAGAGAATGCAGATTCTTCTTTGGGAACTGGATTAGCAATCGGAGATTGGAATTGTGATGGATATGATGATATTGCAGTTTCAGAACCTGGTCTGGCAAATAATTCCTCAGGATACGTATGGGCAATTCTCGGAGGAGAAGATGGGCTCGAGAATTCATCTTGGTGGAATATGACCGGCGAGGATGACGATGGACTGGGATGGTCCATGACCTCGATGGGAGATGTTGAGAATGATGGCTGTGATGATTTAGCTATCGTCGCTAACGGTACTGTTTCAGTAGATGAAGAAGGAGTGGTGGTCGCCAAAGGCAAGGTCGTCTTGCTACGTGGAAATTCCTCTGGTCTTCAGAATTACCAAAATATTACTCAAACACTCGATGGGCCACAATTTGGTAGAGTTGTAGTCGGTGGAGGAGATTACGATGGTGATGGTCATCCAGACCTCGCAATCTCAAATACCGGTACAGTTGATTCACCTACTGGATACAGTTCTCTCGAAGTATTTGCAGGCGGAACTGGAGGAATCGATCCACTCCCTATTCAATCTGAACAAATTCTACTACAAGGCAAATTATTCGGTGCAGCAATGGCATGTGTTGGAGATATTGATGGTGATGGAAATGATGACCTCTTACTATCCGAACTCTATGCTGATGGTGGATTATACCACTCTGGGAAAATACATCTCTGGACAGGTAGTTCTAACGGGCCCACATCGACTTGGAGTCTCAAAGGAAGTTATGCTAATGCTAACTTTGGAACAAATCTCGCATCTGCTGGCGATGTGAATGAGGACGGGTACGATGATTTCCTAGTAATGCAACTCCCCAATTCCAATAGTGGCAAGGTCGAACTATTCCTTGGTGGGCCAAATGGTGTACGCACCGATGTGCAATTATTCGCAGAAGGTGCAACAAATGAGCACCTTGGGCTCAGACTGCTAACAGGCATGGACCTAGATGGAGATGGAATGGGAGACTTGGCCTATTCAACTAGAGATTTGACACGTGGAGATGCTTTCGGCCCAGAGATTGTCATTTTGACCGAGCGTGACTGGGAGTTCATCGACTTTTCAATCAATGCAGAGATTTCTGATGTCTCAATGGGAACAAGCGCTCGTGGAACGCCCTCGATACTTGTCGACATTACCGGCCAAGACAATCTGTTAATCGAACATATTCTTGACGGTACCCCGGGTGGTAAATGGTCGATGCTTTCAATGCAAGATATCAGAGATGGCTTAATCGATGTTAGTTCGGCTGGTAAACCCTATATTTTCAATAATTGTAATTGGGAAATATGTGTAGAAGGCGCGAAAATAACTACACCAATAGGCCAAACAATGTTGGAGAAAGAATTGGTATCAAGCGGTAGCATGGGGCAGATGTTAGGTGGAATTACAGATGATGCTGGAAAGCAGCGTCTCGCTTTTGCTAGTGCACCTATGTCCCAGATTCTCTACTCTGAAGAAGGAGTTAGCAGTTGGTCTTCTAGTTTGGTCAGGGGTTCTATTGATCTCCGACATCCAATCGATGTCCATCTCGATTCTGATGGATATAGTAACCTAATCTATGTGAACGACGATGGTGGTCAAATTGAAATTGCAACACTAAATAGCACCTGGTCACTTTCACAACTCACTAATACAACAGTTGGAAATGATTTCGATTCACTCTGGCTCGACGATGATAGAATAATAATTCTGCAAGTCGGAATGGTAGAGAATGATAGCTGGTTACAATTCTTAGAATTCAGTGCAGAAAATGAAACTGGAGTGCGAAATCATACAGTGACAGATATCGCTCAGGTCAATACTACTGCCCTATTTGAAATCGACATTATTCGTGATGACCAACTTGCCCTCGTTTACATGGATGGCGATACCATGCAAATCGACGTACGTAATCTCAGCGGTGGTAATTGGACCAACGAGCAAAATATTTGGTTAGGCAATCATGATACTAATCGTATACTTGCAATGGATGGTGGAGCAATCCTCCATGATTCAAATGGCAGTAGCCATGGGACTCTTATCGAAAGTAATGGTTCATGGAATAGCATTACTCACGATGTACCTACATCCGCTTCAGGCATCGAATATACCAGTATGGCCAATCATTGGTATGCAACAACAATCGATACCAATGGTAACCTTGTGTTGACATTTGGTGCAAATGATGGCGAAATCCAATTTTCTCATGCAATGGAATCGATTTTTGCATCTGGCCCTGCTCCAATTTCTGAAGGGTTGAATGAGAGTGCGCACATCGTATACTTTGAGAGTATAAATGAAGATGTAATTCTTCTACGCACCCTACGTGATAAAGACCGTGATATGATTCCTAATCTAATTGATGATATGGCCCGAATTGGCGATCAATGGTCCGATTCTGATGGTGATGGGTATGGAGATAATGACCTCGGACCATCGGCTGATAATTGCCCGAATACGAATGGGCCCTCTTCAATTCAAGTATTGGGCTGCAATGACTATGATTTGGATGGTTGGACAGATGCTGAAGATGATTGTGTCAATGATGACGGAATGTCATGGTGGGGTCGATTCGGTTGTGCAGACCTTGACCAAGATGGCTGGTCTGACAATGATGCGACGTGGATTGGTGGCGACCGTTTTGGAACAAATTGGAAGCAGGCCTTAGACACCGATTTGGATGGATACGGGGATAACCATGGACCGGATTGTTGTAATACAGAATTCGATAACAAGATGCCAGACCTTTTCCCATACAATAGCAAACAGTGGGAAGATCTTGATGGTGATGGTTATGGGGACAACTCATCCGATTTCGTAACTGGAGACCAATGCCCTTGGGAAGCAGGATATTCGTGGAGAGACCGCCTTGGTTGCTATGATTCGGATGGCGACGGAGCATCGGACCCTTCGAATATTGGCAAAGTAACCGAATGGAATGAGAGTCATGGTGCCGATTGGTGGCCATCTGATGGGACCCAATGGGCAGATTCAGATGGTGATGGATTTGGAGATAATGATTCAGAGGGCGCTACGACTCCAGATAAATTCCCAACTAATGAAGCAGCTGCAAATGATACTGATGGCGACGGATACCCAAATAATTGGACCAGCCTGAAAAATGCAAATAATACTCAAGGACTCGAATTAGATTCTTGTCCTAATATGTGGGGGAATTCTACCAATCCACAGTGGGGCTGTGTTGACAGTGATGGCGATGGAATGATGGACGCCGCAGATCATTTCCCATACGATTCAACTCAGGTCCAGGATTCCGATGGCGACGGATGGGGCGATAATCAACAAGGAACAGACCCGGACAAGTGTCCTTTCGATATTGGAGTTTGGAATGGTACGCTTGGTCTAGGTTGTCCGCTAATCAACGATGATGATGACGATGCTGATTTGGTTCCAAATGAATACGATGAGTGCCCTGATACTGAAGCAGATTTAGAAGTAGATTCAGTCGGATGTGCAAATAATCAGAAGGATGATGACCAAGATGGTGTTAACAACCATCTCGACCTTTGTCCAAATTCGGAATTCGAGGCCGTGGTAGATGCAGATGGTTGTACTCTAACCCAATCAGAAACCGACTCAGATAATGACGGTGTAATGGATCCAGAAGATTTGTGTCCTGATTCAGACTCAGAAATTGAGGTAGATGATGTAGGTTGTAACCCTGCTCAAAGAGATGATGATGGTGATGGAATCAGCAATGCAGAGGATATGCAATGTCCAGAAACCCCTGAAGGTTATCCAATTTATGAGGATGGCCCAGATATCGGATGTACCGATGAAACTCAACTAGAAGTTGACTTCGATGGCGATGGTTGGCTAGGAGATTACTCCTATGACCCGATTAATGACATTCACACCGGCGATGCATTCCCTGCAGATCCTACTCAATGGCAAGACCGTGATGGTGATGGCTATGGCGATAATGCAAACGGAAATCTCGCAGATGATTGCCCAGACCAATGGGGTAATTCCACAGAGAGAGATACGCTTGGTTGCACAGATACAGATGGGGACGGATTCCAAGATGCAATGGGTCATGATGCATTCCCGAATGATTCAACACAGTGGCTAGACGAAGATTTCGATGGATATGGTGACAATTCTTCTGGGAATTTACCTGATTTATGTCCAGGTACAAATCCGTCATTAAAACACGAGGCAGATGGGTTTTCAGGCTGTTCACAAGAACAAAGAGATTCAGATGGCGATGGTGTAAATGACAGATTAGATACTTGCCCTGATACTCCACTCGGCAAGGAAGTCTACACCGATGGCTGTCCAGTACCTTCTACCGAAGGCCCAAATGGTGATTCTGACCTAATCATGGGAATGGAGCCAATGATATTCTACGCCGCAGCAGGCGGTGGTGCACTATTGATACTCGTCATATTGATTTTGATAATCAGAAGACTTGGGGGAGGAGATTACGACCTCGATGATGATGAAGATGATGAGGATTGGTTCGATGACGATGATGATGAAGATGATTTCATGTCGAATTTACTCGGTGGTAGCGGTCCAACACGAGGTCCTGCCGGTCCAAACCCAGCACGAGGCCCCGGTGGTCCAACAAGAGGTCCAGGAGGTCCAACTCGAGGCCCTAGTGGCCCAGCAGGAGGTCCAACCCGAGGTCCCGGCGGTCCAATAGGAGGTCCAGGAGGCCCAACTCGAGGCCCCGGCGGTCCAGCAAGAGGCCCAGGAGGTCCAACACGAGGCCCCGGTGGTCCAGCAAGCGGTCCAGAAGGCTCAAAACCAGTAACTAAGAAAAAAGCAGTTAGTGGAAAAAAGGTCAGGAAGACTAAGGTAAATATCCCTTCAGATTTGTTTTCGCAGGATGAACTTGCAGACCGTAAGGCAGCAATAGATTGGGCAAAGCAAGCAATCTCAGATGGTGATGCAGAAAGGAGCATTATGATGCAACTACAGAGCACTGGTTGGACAGCTCCTCAGTCTCGAGCAATCCATGACCTTGCGAAGCGTTAAGGGTCTCCATCAGAATCAATAAGTGCATGCGGTTGGCCATGAAAAGGAGGAGTTAGGATGAGCACTGAAGGTGAAGGCGCAATGATGCCAGATGGCATCGAGGTCGATGAGGCCGCTGCTTACTTTGGTGTGGTTGCATCTTCCGATAGTCTTCATCAGATGATGGCCTTACCTCGCAAAGAATCAATGCAACGTTTCTTTGTTCTATTATCTGATTTGGTTCTCAAGCCTGGGGATTTTGATTTTGAAGAAGCGAGCGAACGTTTGCAGTGCGAAGGTGGCGAAATCTACTATCTGGTCGCAGGACATCTTGGAATAATGTCGATGCCACTTCCATTATTGGCTGCTATTGAGGCGGGTAATTTTTCTGGAGAAGATATGGTCTTAGCAACCGAAATGTCAGATCCAATGAGAATTCTCAAACTCTTTGCTATTGCCCAGCAGACCGGAGGAGAGGCAGAGGTCGCAAATTATCTTTCAATTATGGATACGATAATGAGTGACCCAGTCTCAAATTCAGATAAATTACTTGCTGTTGCTCGAGATTTACGTGCTTCATTCGATGTATCAGGCCACGTAATGCCAGTTTCTAGTCTGGCAACTTCTGGAGCGAATGCATCTGAACTTGAAGCAGCAAATGTGGCGAATGTTGCAGCATTACCTGCACTCGAAAAGACACCTTCTGTTCCAGTAACAATCCCTAAGCCTGAAGTCATTGCAAGTGTGCCTTTGCCAAAAGAAGTTGCAAGTGTTCCTATTCCAACAGCAGAGCCAATACCACTTCCAGAGGTAGAGGAGCCAAAGATAGCAGTCGATGAGCGCAAGGATGCTGAAAAGACCGATGATGCATTTGCTGGCGCATTTGGTATGCAAGAACCCGAACCTGAGCCAGAACCTGAGCCAGAACCCGAACCTGAGCCAGAGCCAGAACCAGAACCAGAACCCGAGCCTGAGCCAGAACCCGAACCTGAGCCCACTCTCGAAGAGAAGTTTGCTGCTGCAGATACAGATGATAGCGGTTCCCTTTCGGTTGAGGAAGTAGCTGAAGTAACGGGATTAGATATCGAAGCAGCAACAACACTCCATGCAGCAGCAGATGCTGATGGTGATGGAGAAGTCACTCTTGAAGAGCTTAAAGCAGCTCCAAAGGTTGCGGAAAAGATACTCCCCAAGCCAGTCAAACCGGTTAGAAGTAAGATTCAGCCCCAGCCGCCTCAAGCACCTCAAGCACCACAAGGAACGCCACAGTGGGGCCAGCAACAACCAGTGCAGCAGCCAACGCAGCAACCAGTGCAGCAACCAATGCAGCAATGGCCGCAACAAAATCCTCCTTTAGGCCAGCAAATTGGCCAGCAACAGCAGCAATGGAATCAGCCAGTACAACCAATGCAACCTACTATTAGATCTGGAATTCATTGTAGGGGTTGTAGAATTGGTGTTGACCCCAACTGGAGATTTTGTCCGGTATGCGGAACACAAAATCGTTGATCACGGCATGAAAATTCCATCATCAAGAATTTGTGTGTCATCGAGCCACACAGAAGGTTTAGTGATTACTCCTGGAATGTGAATTCCCACATTGGAATTCCCACCAAGGCTTGAGTTATCTCCAATTGAGAAGTAACAGGTTCCCAGCATTTTTTCATCTTCTAGAACATGCCCGGTCAATTTGGCTTCCGGGTTCATGCCAAATCCAAATTCTGCAACAGTCCAAACGAGTTCCCTATCTCTAGATTTCAGTCGCGTAGCAGCCTCGCCGAATTGTTGACGAATCTGTGCCGCAACAGCATCTCCTTTGAGATCAATTACTATTCCATCCTCAACGATTAATTCTAATGGTTCTTCCAAGAGTGTGGCTTCCCATGTACCATCAATCACGATTGTTCCATTCATCGTACCTTCTTTTGGCAAAACGAATACTTTACCGGCTGGAAGATTAGTAATCATTCTTGGTCGATTACAAATTCCATTATCATCAAGTTTCCAATCACGCCAATTTACTTCAAATTCCACATCGGTTCCATTAGAATCTTTGACATGTATCAAGCGCTTTCTCCTAAAGATACTCGAAAGGCCAGAAATTCTATTTTTTATTTCTGAAAAATCAGCAGTCATGCCGCCTTGAGTGAACATTTCAATGGTCATTCCCGGCATTGTAGCCACCCTTGCCCCTTCTCGAATAGCTGTTCTAATCGCTCTGGTATGAGTAAGTGAATATCTGGTAGGTGCGATGACAATTTGTTGTTGTTTCATTAGATTAGCAACTGGAGCAGGTGGCTCTTCACCATGGTGGCGGCCCTTTGGCATGACCACAAGTAGAACACGGTCTGACCTCTCACAAGCGGCTGTATGGAGGGCTTGACCAATTTCCCCTGTAGTGGGGTCACACACGATGAGGACATTCTCTCCTCTTCGAATATCCATACAGGTTTGGATCACCGCTTTAGCCGATTCAATAAGAGTCTTGGAAATGTCCAATTCCACATTGGAATCATCGTTTGATACAATTTCTTCTTCAGGAACTTCTGCATCGATTATCTCTTCGAGATCCTGGTCTAATTCTAAATCAACGGGCGCTTCCTCATCCTTCGCACGACGGCGGAATGGAGGGGCCATGAAAAGCGCAATCGCCCAACTGACTTCAAGGTGTGCCAAGACAAAGTGGGAGTGTTCAAGGACGAGATACAACCCCCAGAGCCTATGGACGCCAAAGAGGAATTTCTCAACCTGGTCCGCGATATGCACCGACTGACATCGCTTCAAGGTCATCTCGGTTGGGACCAAGAGACCAAAATGCCTCCAAAAGGTGCGGCTGCACGCGGTGATATCTTAGCGTGGTTAGCAAGTGAAGCGCATGGCCGTTTAACCGACGCCAGAATGGGTGAATTGCTTGCTGAATTAGAAGTGGGTAGTTTGGATGCCGACCTCGGTGCGAATGTTCGTGAGATGAGGAGAAAGTACGACGAGGCCGTAAAAATCCCAAGTGAATTCATTCATGAATTTACCAAAACTCGTAGTTCTGCATTAGTAGCATGGCAACAAGCACGTTCCGAAGATAATTGGTCTCACTTTGCTCCACATCTTGAGAAGTTGGTAGCATTGACACGCCAGAAAATCGAATTGCTTGGAAATGAAGGCACTCCTTACGATACTTTACTCGATGAATACGAAGTAGGTATGACCGTCGCAGATTATGACCCATTATTTGCTGGATTGAAAGATCGTCTTGTTCCTTTACTCAAGTCAATCATGGATTCTGGAGTAATGATTCCCCGTTTGCCTGAAGGTATGACATTCCCTGCCGATGCTCAAGAAGCATTTTGCAATCGTGTTTCAAATGCCATGGGTTTCGATTTTGAAGCGGGTAGAATGGACCGCTCCACTCATCCCTTCTGTGCTGGATTGTGGCCAGGAGATACACGTTTTACCACACGGTTCGATGAAGCAGACCCATTCTCTTGCCTCTATGCGGTTATGCACGAGGCGGGACATGGACTCTATGAGCAAGGTCTTGGAGCCGAGCATGTATTTACTCCACGAGGACATGCAATTAGCTTAGGCGTTCACGAGAGCCAGAGTAGACTTTGGGAGAATCAGATAGGTAGAACAGCGGCTTTTTGGAAGGTTGCAATGCCATGGTTCAGAGAGGAATTCCCCGATATGCCTGATTGGAGTCCAGAGAAACTCGACCTCGTCGCAAATGAAGTAAAGCCAGATTTCATTAGAGTCGAAGCCGATGAAGTTACTTACAATCTACACGTCATGCTTCGCTATGAGATCGAGAAGATGATTTTCAATGAAGGATTAGATGTTGAGGATATTCCAGCCACTTGGAATCGTATGTTTATCGAGTGGTTTGGAATTGAGGTTCCAGACGACACACATGGTTGTTTACAGGATGTTCATTGGTCTATGGCTGCCTTTGGTTACTTCCCAACCTATACTTTGGGAAATATGTATGCAGCACAACTCTTGCAAGCGATGTCCAAAGATTTGGGTGACATTGATTCGCTAATCGAAGGCGGGGATTGGACATCAATGTTGGATTGGTTACGTACTAATATTCACGAGAAGGGCTCTGTTATGACGCCGGCTGAATTAATTCAACAAGCGACAGGCTCACCGCCAGCCCCAGATGCATTCCTCGAGTATGTCGAAGGAAAGTATGGCTCCCTATATGGGATCTGATTACTCTTCGCTATCGTCGTTATTGTTGCCCATCAATCTCTCTTGAAGGATATTGAACATATCAGTTAGTTCGTTCAACGAGTCCTGGAGATCATTGCTTCTATCCTCAGAATCATCTGTACCAAATGTTGTTCCAAGAAGAGTTATCATTGCACCAGATAGCATAGTGACAGCAGGCCAATAGACCATTTCTGCCTTCATGCCTTCTCCAGCCGACATACCTCCCCAAATCGCTCCAATTGCGAATATAATCAATCCAATGACAATCTGCTGATAGCCCGCTCCAAGTTTTTCTTCAAGGTCACTCATAGATATTACCAGATGCTAATAACAACTACGGGGTTATGAATATGCTGGAACATATCATTCCAGTAATTGGAAATCAATTCCAAGGCATCATTACCAGAGGAGAACCTACGGTTCCTGCTTCAGCAAGTAGGCGCCCCATATCTCCGCTACTTGCATCTCTGGCAAATACGGGGATACCGTCTACGACTGTAAGATGAGACCATCCAACGAGGCTTCGACCATGGAATGGATTCCATCCTACACGAGTCCAAGAATTTTCATCATCAACGACAATTTCTCGGTTCATATCGACCACGACAACGTCACCATCCATGCCAACCTCTAGTTTTCCTTTACCTACCATTTGGTAAGCTTGTGCAACATTTGTGCTCATCCAAGCAACTACTTGTTCTATTGTGCATCTTCCATCACGTGCATGGGTGAGCATTACGGCTAGGCTTGTTTCTACACCGGGCATTCCTGAAGGAGCATTAGGCCAACCCTTTGCCTTGTCTTCGAGGAGATGGGGGGCGTGGTCGGTTGCGATGCATACGATTGTCCCATCATGGAGGCGCTTCCATAATGTCTCACGATCTTGAGAGTACCTAATCGGAGGATTCATTTTGAGCCTCACACCTCTTTCCTCGACATCATCTTGATTGAATGTGAGGTGTTGTGGTAGAGTTTCAGTAGTGATTTGCATTTTTTCATCAGCACTGAGTTCAGCGAGATAATCTGCTTCAATTCCACTGGTAAGGTGTAAGACATGAAGGCGATGCCCGGTTTCTTTTGCCATTTCTACAGCGAGTTGGGTTGCATTTAGAGCAGTAATCTCGTCTCTCCATTCTGCGTGTGCAGCAATGTCACTGCGATGCTTGTGGTCTTCAAATCGTGATTTTAGACGATTTTCATCTTCGGCGTGGACTGCAATCAGTCCAGCAGTATTTGAGAAAATATTCGAAAGGTGCTCTTTTTCGTGAACGAGGAGGTCTCCAGTCGATGACCCCATGAATATCTTAATTCCACAAATCCCCGGATATGCAATTCCTTCTCCCGGTTCACCGACCGCTCTTTGGAGTTCTACGAGATTGTCTGGAGTCGCACCGATAAAGAATCCATAATTGGTGATGCATTTTTGTGATGCAGAATCAATTTTCGCTTGAATCGATTCTAGTGTAGTGGCCGCTGGGTTGTTATTTGGCATGTCAAGGAAACTGGTGATACCGCCACTTGCAGCAGCGGCCGAACCAGATTGGAGGTCTTCCTTGAATTCTTGACCCGGTTCTCTGAAATGGACCTGAGGGTCAATTCCTCCGGGGAGGAGGTGCATTCCCGTAGCATCGTGAAACATCTCTCCATCCTCCGGTTGCAGACCGCCTCCAGGACAGATTTCTGTAATCACGCCATCTGTAATCCGTAGGTCGCCTACTACTATGCCATTTGGCAGGACCATACTCGCTCCTCTAATCAAAATTCCACCGCTCATAGTTTCACCTTCGTCGGGCACTCTTTGGCCTGAATGCATTACATATTCCATCGACCATATCGATATATGGTCCTCCGATGAGATCAACGCAGTATGGAACTGCTTTCCAGATTTCATCTAAAGTCTCACGAATTGCTTTGGGTCGTCCAGGTAAATTGAAAATCAATGATGAACCTCTGATTCCACCTATTTGTCTGGAAAGAATTGCTGTAGGTACATATTGGAGAGAAATAGAGCGCATTTGTTCTCCGAACCCATCAAGGATGCGTTCACAAACAGCTACAGTTGCATCAGGAGTAACATCTCTGATGGCGGGCCCTGTACCACCTGTAGTGACTACTACATCACAGCCTTGATCGTCGACCATCTCTTTCAAAGCGGCTTCAATCTCATTAGATTCATCAGGAACGATTTGAGAGTGGTGCGACCACTCGCTGGCTATTGCCTCGGTAAAGAATCCAAGAATTGCAGGTCCGCCCTCATCCTCATATTCACCTGAAAATGCACGGTCGGAGATTGTGAGTATTCCGAATTTTGCAGGGTCGCCAACCATGTAGTCACCTCAGTCATTACCGTATTTATCACGGATATCAGCATGGAATGAATCGAGCAGGGTATCTTCGAATAATTCGGTCTGGCGACGGTTTTTGGTCGAACGCATGTGTAAGAATGCCATACCTACGAATGCAATAATTGCAATTGGAATAGCGGCTTCAAGTTTGTATTTGTGCATGACAGTCACGATGCCTTCAGCAGTATAAGCCCAAGTTAGAGATGCACCTGCGCCTCCAAGGAAAGTAGCCCAAAGCACGCGCATGAACTTCATTCGAGACAATAATCCCAACATTGCTCCAACTAGAACACCAGATGCCATGAAAGGAATCCACACGAATACAATTAGTCCCCAGAAGCCCCAACGGTTAATCATCTCACGTTTCTCATTCGCAGTATATTCTACTGTTGAAAGGATATTTCCAAAGAGTTTGGTCTGGAGCACTCTGCCACCTAAACCATCTTGTCGTGCAACAGCTGCAACTCGCTCATCTTGAGGGTCGCTGCTCGCCAATTTCTCAACTCTTCCAGCACCGGAACGATCTGCAAGAGTAGATACAAGGTTACGGCCTTTTACGATTAATTCTTGGCTACCGATTAATTCTGGGTTTTCACGAGAAATATAGGAGCGCAGGTCTTTTTCAATGTCATAATTTGATTCCTTGAATCTGAAGAAAGCCAACCGCTTAGTAGGCCTGTAAGCCACTCTGACGAAAATGATACTATCTTCACTGGTGACGGTCGCCATTTGCAATAAGAGGTCGGTTTTTGAACGGAAGAATCCCTTTACAGATTCCCGAACCTCGTCTTCAACCTTTGAAAGCATGTGTAGGTCGCGGAAGAATGCCGTGTAATCCTGGTCTTCTTTTTCATCATCATCTACCATTCCACTACCGACTCCGACTCCGGTTTCGAAATCAATTGCTTGATTATCACCAATCGTACGAACAGTTAATTGTACAGGTTTGAAGACTCTGAAGAGAGCAAATTCATCGAGAACCTCCTTTAGAACTTCTGAACGTACATCACCTGAATCGGAAAGAGTTCCGTCGGTATTGTGGTAAGGTATCATAATATCAATTGAAAGGTCCCTCACTTCGATTTTGTAAAGGTCCCAGTCGATATTGATATGGAGCCGTATCTCAGTACTTTGTAGTATATCTGCTACTACCTTTTTGATGTGTGTTCGTGACAACATATCGTCAGAATCTTGGTGATATAATTTGTACATCACAGGATATGCAAGGAATAGACTGATGACAGAAAGAGATAGCGAAACAAAGGCCATCCACCATGCAGGGATACCAGCAGCTCCACCGGTCAACATTGCGGTCTCACGGCCACCGCCTAATTCGGCACCCATCAGAACGAACCCCCAGTTCCCAAGGTCCTGAACAGACCAACAGGAACGAGGCCCAGTATCAGTAATGTGAGCCTCTCTTTTCACATCGGAATCAACCCACGGTAAGAATGCCAGAGCATTTTCTGAAGTTACAATTTCAAATTCGATTACCTTCTCTAGTGTCTCACTACCTTCGGTTCGGTTATCATCGGTTAGATTATTTGGGTCTGAGATGTTTGCATCTTCATTGTATACATCGATAAATACGCTAACTTCGTATTTACCTTCAGACCAATCCGAGTAATCAACTAGTGCACTTTTATCTTCTACTTGACCAGTAACAACATCAGGGTCGCTCGTATTCCCAATACCTTCGACCGTCCAATTCAAAATGACTTGCCCATCATCTAAATTCCGTCCTGAAATTTTAACGGCTTCAACATCATTATCGGGATAAGCGTGTATCCAGGGAACATCAGAAATCTCTTCACATTGGTCTCCTCTATCGAGAAAAGTATCAGATGCATAGTGATCAAGCGTGGTCGATTCTCCAAAAACACCAGTTGACATCCCAAATAGCAGAATAGCGTAAAGAGCACCATAACCGATTCCCAATAGCAGAATCCAATCTTCACGTGCTGCAGGGAAGCGTCTACTCGAATCACTAGTACGGCGTTTTCGTATTGCAGCGAGTTCCTTTGCGGCTTTGCTGATGGGTTTACGCTCAGAAGATGTATCCTCTTCTGGAACCTCATCTTCGACCGTCATATGTGCCCCTACGGGGCACAGGCTCATGAAGCCTCTGTTAGTACAACTACTACGTCTAGAAGACACTGAAGGTGGGTTAGGCCGGACTTGAACCAGCGACCTCGGCATCTTCAGTGCCGCGCTCTCCCAACTAAGCTACTAACCCGGGATGTCATTGCCAGATGCATCTGCATTTCAAGCCTTGCGGCCCGGCTCATTCGATGTCGCTTAGCACTACGGCCTGCATCTCAGCAAGTTGCGCAAGACCGTTGCGAGCCATGTCTAGTAGCGCCTGTAGTTCATCGTACGAGAATGTAGATTCTTCACCAGTCCCTTGTACTTCGACAAAGCGACCATCAGAAGTTCCTACGACATTCATATCAACATCAGCATTGGAGTCGAGAATATAGTCAAGGTCGAGGAAAACATCCTCTCCTAGCAGTCCGACAGAAATCGCTGAAAGATCATTTGGAATCACCTTATTTTCATGGTTTGTAGCCTCGGTTTCTGAAAGTGTAGGAGCAGTCCATCCAGCCTCTCTTTGGTCACGGGTTGGACGAAGATCAATAGGCAAGCATTCACCCATTGCAATCAGCCTTCGTACCGCCAATCGTAGTGCAATATTAGCAGCGGTAATCGATGCACATCGGGTGCCTCCATCCGCATTTAGAACATCACAATCGACTGTGAGTGCGATAGGTCCCAGTGCTTCAAGGTCAACCGCACCGCGCAATGAACGTGCGACTAATCTCTCGATTTCCTGAGTACGGCCCTTTGCACCTCTGCGTTCGCGACGGAATCGGGAATCAGTAGATCCAGGGAGAAGGGAATATTCTGCATGAACCCAACCCTTTGTAGCATCACGAGGGAACCAGCCTGGCAGGCGTGATTCTTTGGTAACACAACACAAAATGTGTGTTTCTCCCTGACGGTATAGTATACTTGCAAGAGCATTTGGAGTAAAGTCGATTTCGACTTCGATATTCCTCATCTCATCCTTTGCGCGGTCACTAGCAACATCGGTCTTGAACTTAGCCATGAATCCGCCCATGACCCCTCCCTCAAGAACACTTCTGTTCACGCGCAGGTTGAATAATCGGACCGGATTGCCCCTAAACATGGCAAGGGTCGCAATATGTGGAGTTGCGCGCACCCCCATTGGGAAGTTTAGAGGAAGCCTCTCAGGAATGAGTGCGGTTGAACTCGGTACCCGTGCGGTGAAAGAGTTACTTTCTCGTTGCAATATCGATGCAGCAAGTGGCATAATCGATGAGGTTCTTTTCGGTCAAGTCTTACAGGCAGGTTCGGGTCAAGCGCCAGCTCGTCAAGTAGCGCTTGGTGCTGGATTACCTTCCTCAATCCCAGCAACTTCCATCAACAAAGTGTGTGGCTCTTCACTAAAATGTGCAATGCTTGCAGCAAATAGCATCCGTGCAGGAGAATATCGTGCAATCATCGCCGGCGGAATGGAAAGCATGACCAATTCGGTAAAGATCGAAATTCGAAATGGTGGGGAAAAGGAACTCGTATCATCAATGGTTCATGATGGACTTTGGGATGTTTACAATGATGTTCACATGGGAAGTACCGGTGAAATTGTAGCACGGGAATGCGATATCTCCCGTGAAATGATGGATGAATTCGCCGCCCGCTCACAAAATAGAGCAGCTCAAGCCGAAGCAAATGGCTGGTTTGACTGGGAGCGATTCGACATGCCTGAACTTTCAACTGATGAAGGAGTAAGAGCTGGAACCACTGCAGAGAAATTAGCAGGACTCAAGGCTGTCTTCGAAGAAGATGGAATGGTCACTGCTGGCAATGCATCAACTCTCAACGATGGAGCATCTGCTATTCTAGTCGCAGAAGAATCACTTGCACTTGAGCAAGGATGGGAAATTATCGCTTATATCGAAGACCATTGCACAAGTGGCGTTGAGCCTCATCGTGTAATGTATGCTCCAGTACCTGCAATACAAACACTTCTCGAGCGTGCAGAAATGGATGTGTTAGACATCGATATCTACGAACATAACGAGGCATTTGCAAGTGCATCATGTGCAGTTGCAAAAGGTGTTGGGATTCCTGATGACCGATTCAATCTCCATGGTGGAGCAGTTGCATTGGGTCACCCCTTAGGTAGCAGTGGAACCCGTTGCCTAATCACTATGCTTGGAATCATGCGACGCCTCGATGCAAAGAGTGGAATTGTCTCGCTTTGCCTTGGTGGCGGAAACGCAGTAGCAATGCGTGTTTCAAGAACTTGAAATTACTACAGTCCAACACTTATCAGTGCGAATGTCCTAATCCCATAACGTCTGCCAAAAGCAGTAATGCAATCATTATTACAATCCCTGCAACGACATAGGTCATTGCTTTCTTTCCTGATTCAGCATTGTGAATGTCGGGAAGAGTATCGACAGTAGCGACGTAAAGGAAAGTTCCTCCAGAGAATAGCATTGTCAAACCAATTATCGAAGTCTCTAATCCTTCCAATGCAAAATATGCAATCATAATCATAACAGGAGTTGCTAAAGAAAAGATTATGACATCTTTGATTGAATCTTTTCTCTCACTTCTTTCATGCATCGAAAATACGCCAAGACTGAATGCAGCAGGTCCTTTGTGAATCAATACAGCAAAGACTACTGCAGCGGTTAGGGAAATGCTGCCAGTTGCCGCAGCCGCTCCTACTGCAAGACCGTCAGTTGCTGCGTGAAGTGTTAATCCGAAAACCAACATCCAACCTGATGCACTATGATGCACATGGCCATGACCATGTTCGTGAGAATGCTCGTGATGCTCTTCGTGTACAGCATGACCGATCCCTGAACCCTCCAGGATTAACATTAGAACAAATCCACCTAATATTGCACCTCCAAGCATCAATCCGCTAGCATGTTCTTCATGCTCATCTTCATGGGAATGTGCGCCTATTAGTTCGGTGATTTCTAAGATTCCAGTTGAAGCATCAATTTCTTCATGCTCAACTTCCTCGATAACATGTTCAATTTTTGCAGACAAACCTTCTCCGTGTTCATCAGCATGATCATCATGACCCGCCTCGTCTTCATGGTCATCATGACCACCGAGTAAGGCTTCGATTTCCTCGATACCTTCTTCGGCGGTAATTTCGCCATTGTTAACTTCTAGAATAATCAATGCAGTTGAGCCTGCAAGTCCTTCTTCAGCCGCATGCTCATCGGTCGTAGCCAATTCGTATCCTTCAGGTATTACAACTAATAATGCAGAGGCAATAATAATTCCAGCAGCTATGCCAGTCAGTATTTTTAGCTTATTTGCATCTTCTTTTATCTTCGTGAATATAGGTGCTAAACCGCACACCAAGGCTATGATTAGGGCAATTAGCGCATACATCAATACCGTTGAGGACATAACCTTTCGTCAGATAATAAGTATATAATAAATGTTATTAATTTCGGATGAGACGGAAAAATATGTCCAGAATAATGTCCTTTAGTACCGACAATGATTTTGCCAATTTATTGGATGATTTGATTGATAGATCGGGCTACAAAAACCGGAGTATGTTTTTGCGAGATGCCAGTCTTTATTTTGCAGAAATAACACAAAAGGGAGATCTATCCACTATGAAAAGTAGCGATATTGTAGAGGGAACTTTGGTAATTTACTATCAGCACGGAGTAGAGAGTAAACTTGCGGAATTACGGCATTCCCATTCTATTTCAGTTTCTTCTTATCATCATAACTGTCTCACTGAAAGCCATACTTGCGTAGATACTATGCAAATCAATGGCAAAGTGAAGCCACTGAAAGAAGCGATATCTAGTCTGAGAAATACTCAAGATATCGACAGGGTAGTTTTCGTTTCAGCTCCAATGAGACAAGAAGGCTGTTGCTGAACCGAATGATAATCGATCTGCAAGTGAGAGAGCCTCCTACAGTCCCTCCAAATCATAGGAAATTTATCGAGTTTCAATATTTCAAGATGAATTGGTTACACCTTTGGAATAATTTTTACACTATCCGTAATAATGGGTTGGTATGCAGCCACACCCGGACCCGAGTCAATACTATCCTCCACAAGTTGACCCATATGCTCAAACGCAATTCGTTCACCAGAATCCGCAGCCACAATATGTTCAACCTCAGATGCAAACAGTCGTGATGCCTACTGCAGGTGCACAGATGGTGATGACCCCTCAAGGTATGGTAATGGTCGGTAAACCTCAGGGTGATGGATTGATTACTGCAGCCTACATTCTTGCAATTTGCTCATTAATAATTTCACCATTATTTTGCGGCCTTCCAGCATTTATCTGTGCAGTTATCGCCATGTCTCAAGGACATCCAAAGGGCGGAGGCGCACTTGCAGCATCACTTATTTGTCCGGTAATCGGATTCATCATTGCAATGCTGCTGCTCGGGGCGCTTTGAAAACCCACACAATTACTCCAATTAATACACATGTTAATCTGAGGTCTACAGCCATAGGCTCGAGAACGTGGAATTCGATACTTTGTTCGTAGCGAATATTATCGGTTTTGTAACTCTTCAATACATATTCACCTTCCTCTAGATGCCATTCTTCATCACAAGGTGCATCTCTGGGTTTATCTTCCGAAGAGGCGATTTCCATATTTCCCTTGATCAAAAACCACTCTAAATAGGTACTATTTCCATCCCGAAAAGCCTCGCAGTGGTATGTTACTCTGACAGTATCACCTTTCCAAGGATTGATAGTGATAATGACCTCTTCATTGATGGGTTCTTCTTCTACATTGATTACTTGCTCAGGCGGATTTGATAATGACAACTCGAGTATCAATAACAGAACTAGAGAGGTCAAGATTGGCGCCTTCATCATCTTAGTTCGACCTCACAAGGTGAATACGCACCACATGTGCCTTTCCTCTATGTAGGTCTGATTCGTCTAGAATCGTAGTTTCTACAGCAGCATGCAGAACTTCAAACCCATTACCAATGGTGTCCATCACTTCATCAAGTTCCCAAAGGAGGTCAAGTGATTTCGGTCCACCACTACTCATTTCCATTTGGCTAGTATGATATCCTTCAGTGATGAAATGACCACCGATTTTTAGAGAATTTAACATCCGGGGATAGTGGATGGTAAACATGTCCCAAGGAACATGGAACCATGAACAAGCAATCAGATCGAAATCCTCTTGAGAGAATTCTCTGGTCTCAAGGTCGTCTACTTCATATGAAACTTCTACACCGTTTTCATTTGCAAGAGATTTACATTTATTCTGTCCAACTGGAGAAAGGTCGAACACATGTGCCTCCCAACCCTTTGTTGCAGCCCATACAGCATTTCTCCCTTCACCATCTGCTGGAAATGATGCCTTTCCAGGAGTCAAAGGCGATATTCTCTCCTCAAGCCAGCGATTAGGTTCTCGACCGTATGCCCAACCTTTCCCACTGAATCTTGCATCCCAAGCTTCAGCACCTGATTTGACATTACTCAATTTTTCCCCTCCTTGGAGAATTTGATTAGCCCATGGTCTTCGATAACTTCGGCATTTCCAGGAATAATTGGTAGAATATCATCAACAGAGAGACCTGTTGCTTTGTAAATACGGTTGGCGAGCATTTCTTTCTTTTCTCTGCCAGGGCTGATGATGATGTAGCGCAGGCAAATTTCTGCAATCATTTCGGGTGTTGATGCCATCAATAGTGGGATTCCATTGATCGCTACTAAACCAAGACCAAGTCGTAGGTCGATATCCTTGTACCATGTTCGCTGTCCCCTGATTACGAATGCACCTTTGCCGATATATTCACCAGTTTCAGCTGATTTTGAAACTTGGCCCGGCTTGACCCAGAAAACAGTACCATGCGCCCCACCACTATTCCATGCTCTGGACCAAGAAAGCGCCATTATTGCCGCCTTTTCAGTGATATCATCATCCAATTCGGATTCAATTTTGTCAACGAGTCTGAATGCGGGAATATCTTCACCGATATGGGCTGGTGGTTGCTCGTCGACTTTGAATCCCTGATTATTGCGGAGGGAGCATGATGGTGCTCCATGTAAATCGGCGTGGAGATATCGATCTCCTAGCGACATGTGTTTTTTCACAATTCCATCATTTCCTTTTGCATCGCGTCCACCAATCATGAGGTGGCCACCGGGCAGCATTGTCCATCGATGATTCTCAAACCACAGGCGTTTTGCTCGTTTGACCCGAGCAACTTGGCCACTCGCTTCGCGTTTTGCTTCCTTTTTGCGAGCGCCAGCCAGTGTTTTCTTTGTATCATCAAGAGCTTGAATTGCTCCAGCAGATTTGTCCTTTTGCTTGCGACCAGCATCGAAGTATCGTTGTGCATTTTGGTGGACCGTATCATCCATGTATAGGGTGACTTGCACCTTTGGAGAACCGTCTTCATCAGGAAGCAGTCCTACGAAAGAGCGATTTTTTGGGTCGATTGATTTAATCCATTCAATATTCTTGATAGCCTTCTTCACTTCGTCAAATCCACTGGAATTTATCGCTTCATTAACCTGTGTTAGCAAACCTTCGACATGGGTCCATTCATTCTTTATTGCATGCCCTAAACTTTGTTGCTTCTCTACCTTTGAACCGAATCCTTCTAGCGCTTTTTCTTGTTGAGCAAGACGGCGCTCGAGGCGCTCAATATCAGTTGAATGACCTCGTCCAGGTGCTGCAATATCTAGTGCTTCAGATTCTCTTCGAGCCAATGCATGGGAATCGTGAACACCCATCCATTCATCTACAGCTTCACAAAGTGTAGGGAAGTCCTTCCTCTCTCGGTCTTTCAGAGTCGATAGAACCAATGGCCATGCTTGGTCAATTCCGCCATCTTTGAGGAATAAATGCCCTGCCCATTCAGAGTTTACCATCTGCTGTAATGAATCGTAAAGTGTAGAGCAATCAACCGTTTCAGGCTCACTGTCTCTTGAGATTCCAGAGTGGTCACATAGTGCATCTGCAACGGCTCCACCTAGGTTTAGCATACCACCTAGAGTACGACCGAGATTACGGTCACTCTCAGTGATTAATTTGGTGAAATCTTCCAAGGAAAGCGCCGAGGGGTCCAGAGTGGCTGGAGGAGGGAGATAGGTCACTCCTTTCTTCAGAGTACGGTCGGCATAGGTAGCATGAGTAAGTGGCTGGATGATGGTATCTTCACCATCTGTCAGAATGATATTTCCATCTCTGAAAACCTCTACATAGAGATGAAATTTACCATGTGCTGTCTCAAAAGTGAATTTTAATACCCTGTCAAAGCCTAATTGGTCAACGCCTTTTAGACGGGCGTTGGAGAGATTCTTTCGCAGCACCATAGCGAAAGGTGCAGGATTTTGAGGCATTGGGCGGTCTCTCTTCGAAGTGTAAATCCGCTTACCCCTAACGAGTACTAGGTCAGTGTTTCCTCCGTCCTTTGCGCGAATACGTAAGACAACTTGTTCGTAATGAGGTTGGTAGCATTTTTTGCAATGCGCTCCGATGAAACTGGATAATTCAGAGGATATCGCTCTGAGATCTAAACCACTCATCGCATCCTTCATTCAATCACGCGCCTTATTTTACGCAATCCGCCATCCATTTTCAACCCTAACTACGCTCTTTCGCTTTTCATGGCTAAGCAAATGAGACAATGTTTGGTCGGCGGCAAGTCCCGGATGAGCGTCTGGAGTGTCTTCGTAAGCAAAGCGAGAGATGTCCTCGAGGGAAGTCATTCCTTCTTCGAGAGCATTCAATACTCGCTGATGCCGCTTAACTCGATGAGAGATATAGTGGTTGAATTTGTCCTCTGGCAATGGGATTACAGCACCATGAGAAGGGAAGATGAGATGAGGATCGAGTTCACGTAATCTCTCTAATTGGTCAAGATATACTTCCATGTCTCCTTGACCCGGTGGAATCAGGATGGTACCGATACCTGCAACCATATCACCTGCAATCAAACCTGCTTCGGAGTGTAGGCAAATGTGCTCTGGATGGTGGCCTGGTGTGTGGAGTACAGTCCAGTCTTGTGAGCCGAGGCTGAGAATTTCACCATCGGTTAGGATTCTGTCAGCATTTGGGGACGCCGACCAAATCGGAGCATCAAATGCTTCCTTGAGCAATCCCATATCAGGCATATGATCAGAATGAGAATGAGTAAACACAATTGCAACTAAGTTTCCACTATGGCGGTTGACCGCTTCAGCGACTTCTTCCATACCTTCTCTGTGATGGAATGCAGGATCAACAAGAACGAAATCACCTTCAGGGTCGCCAACAAGGTAGCAATTTGTATGGTTAGCAGGAGGAAGGGTGGCAGTTTTCACTGGTACAACTTCAACCCCATGTGCAAATAGGATAGAACGCCTTCCAGGTTTCCTTTTTTCCATGTCAATCGCAACAGCAGTCATGTCACCATCCATTAATTTGAGACAGCGATCAACTTCCATTAGAAGGGTCACAACAGGTGGTGCCACTTTGAGAGCATAGTTTTTCCAAGCTCCCACCAGGTCTTCAGGACGAATCCAGCGTGCTTCACTAAATTCAGTCTGACCAATCAACGAGAAATCATCATGTTCAGCAGAATGGATGTGAAGGAAGGAATTCTCGAATCCCACAGGTCCGAATGGTGGTGTAGTACGCATACTGATGATCCGGATTCCCTCGACTGAACATGGGATGTCACCATCTAGTGCAAGTGGGAACCAATTACCCTTGTCTTCGACGACCATTGAGCGCCAATCATTGTCGACGGCGACCATTTTTCCATCGCTCGGCGCAAGGCCAAGTTCTTCTACAACTTCACGCATTATCGCACAGTGTTGAACGCTGATTCCAAGAACCTCGCTTGCAGCCTTATCAACCCTTGAAACCCCTCCTCCCGGAAAGGCCCAATACCCGGGAAAACTCGGCATGGTTTCAGAGCGACGTCCGAGCAAAACTTCGACGCCTTCTTCGCCATCACGTGTAATCATCAGAGTCGCTGATGGACGAGGACCTCTCCTCTCGATGGCGGGCATACTCATCCCAGTAGGGATTTCGCTCATAGTCGGCCGAGAACAACTCAGGTTTCAAGACACCACCCGCGATGGGGTGCCATGGTGAGCATTGAGGAGGACCTTGAAATGCTCGCGACATCGATGGAAATGGGGATAGACCCATTTCCACCACCTAAGGTTTCACGACCTTGGGGCAAGTACGCACTTGCCAGTTTTATGACCATAATGATGGTCAGTTGGGTAAGCAAAGCATTGATGAGATTCTTGTGAAGGTTTCATAGGTCATCTCATACTGTCGAGCATGTGCGTCTGAAGGTCTTGGTGCTGGTACTCCTTTTGATGATACCAGGTTGCTTAGATTCAAGTGAGGACTCCCCTATGGGGGAGTCCGGAGGAGATACTAGCCTCGAAGTATGGTATTCCTTCACTCCGGATTCAAAGGAAGAAGAGACCTTTTTGAGCGCTATCGAGTCTTTTCAAATAGAAAATCCCAGTGTAATAGTAGATGCTACAAGAGTTTCCTATGGCGATGTAGACCAACTCTACATCACTGCAGCACAAGGAGGAGAGGCGCCCGATTTAGTTCGTATCAGCAGCGATTCGATGGGTAAGTTTGGAGAAATTAGAGTAGACGGCCATCCTCTATTCGAAGACCTACGCCCCCATTTAACGCCCGAAGAGCGTAGCAGATTTGATGAGAGAGCTCTTGAATCAATGCGCTACGGAGAGCATCTGTATTCCATTCCTGCCAGCCAAGATTGCTTGACTCTGATTTACAATAAGGCGATGTTTGCAGGAATGGAAGAACCAAATGAAAATTGGACAATTGACGACTTATTGCTTGCGGCGGAAGAACTCACCTATGGCGATACCCATGGGCTTGAGATGCCATCGAAGAATGCCTACTGGTGGTTTCCTTTCCTCGGTGGATTTGGCGGTGAACTCTTCGATGCGAATGGAAATCCTACTCTCGATGTGAATGGCTCAGCCGATTCTTTAGATTGGATGTTTGCACTTGAACAAGAGCACGGCGTTATGAGCGAAGGAACTCAAATCGAGGCGATGAAGACACGCTTCCTTGAGTATGAGGCTGCGATGATTATCGATGGGCCTTGGAATTGGGCGATATACGAGGATGGAATGATTGACCTTGGACAGACTCTTCTTCCAAAGGTTCCAGCCACCGGCGAGCATCTTTCACCTCTCGTGACATACAAGGGTTGGTCGGTTTCGAAGCAGAGCGAGAATAAGGTTGAGGCAACAGATCTTGCATTGTGGCTATCCTCGGATGATGTGCAGAAGGAATTCGCACTCGAGACATACACAATGCCAACTTCATCTGTAGTGATGGATGATGCTGAAATACAAGGTAATGAGGTAATATCTGGATTCCTCGCCCAGGCCGAACAAGGCACTCCGGCTCCAACAGGGCGTGGTATGGCAATGGTCTACGAGGCTTTGTCACCCGCTTTTGAGCAGGTGTACACGGGAATTTCTGACTCTCAAACTGCTCTTTCAGCAGCCGATGAGCACCTTACTTCTTCACTTGCACAGAGCGAAATTGCGGCACCTTCAATGTTGGTTGAGGGGTATCGGACTACCACGATTGAATTTGACACCGATGGGTCGAGCCAATACACAATTTCGATGGACGGAGAGCCTCATTCCGTCATTACTGTAGGGTCTGAATCAATTATTGATTCATATGATGGATGTGCGTATACAATTTCAGAACAAGAGAAATGGTCGTGTAATCTAACGGGGCTAGAACCAGGAGTAGAACATCATATTGTCGTCACAGGTCAAACTACATTATTCGATAATCAATTAACTTCAGAGGTTTATGATGAATTACCAGAGCCAAAAGGTACGAGTGGAGTATTATTTGCAATAGGATCGATAGTTCTCTCATTGATTGCCTTGCTTTCATACGGTGCTTGGAGTGATAAGAGAGCAGGGCGTGTACGTTCACGAGGTTCTCACCTCTACATCGCTCCGGCAATGCTTGCACTAGCGGTATTGACATTCTATCCAGTATTGTACGGATTCTGGTTATCGGTTACCGATGCTAGTCAGACTCATCTTGGTGATGAGACATTTATCGGCTTAGCGAATTTCTGGGAGGTATTCGCTTCAGATGGATTCCTCAGAGTCACATTATTCACCATTATTTGGACAGTAGTGAACGTAGTAGCTCACATCAGTATTGGCCTATTCCTCGCATTATTACTCAATGATAAGCGCCTCAAAGGTAGAGTTGCGTATCGCACAGTATTGCTCCTTCCTTGGGCGATTCCATCATACATTTCCGTTCTTATTTGGCGGGGGATATTCCAACCAGATGGATTGCTGAATGATTTACTTGGAACCGACTTGAATTTACTCGCCGACCCTACCGGCGCACAAATTATCGTGATATTGGTCAATATATGGCTAGGAGTGCCATTCATGATGATGTCACTCTCCGGAGCCTTACAGGCTCTACCGCGGGATATGTACGAGGCTGCAGAAGTAGATGGAGTAAGTATGTTCGACCAATTCAAACATCTTACCCTTCCAAACCTCAAGAGTGCAATGGTACCTCTCTCATTACTCGGATTTATTTGGACATTCAATATGTTCAATGTGATTTACCTAATGACTGCTGGTGGACCCAATCTGTGGTTTGGAGAACCGGGCTCAACTGATATTTTGATCACCTATGTTTACGATGTAGCATTCATAGATGGACAATATGGTGTTGCTGCGGCATGGTCTGTTGTCATCTTCTTGATGCTCGTAGTATTCAGTTGGTCATACATGAAGCGAACCAATGCAACGGAGGCGGTCTCATGAATCGCGAGTCTATCCGTTGGTGGTACACTCCATTAGAGGTGTCCACACTCCGCTCATGGCTTGTTGCCGCTATTGTATTCAATTCTCTTCTATTGACTGTGGATTGGTTGAGAGATGATGTATTTGGTCTCAAAATGGGACTCATTGGTATCTCAACGCTTTACCTATTGATGCGTATTCTTCCAGATGGGAAGAAGAAAATCAAACGAGATGCAAGCATTATTGTTTCAGGTGGATTGGTTGCACTGGGTATACTCTCTCTACTCGACTCATTCAGTTTATTCGATATTTGGCTTGAGTCGTGGCTAATTATTCCAGGATTTTTGGGCTTGTATTGGCTTTCCTCCCCTCATATAACTCGCTGGTCAAAGGATAATGATTCATTACAATCCCTCGAGGCAGGATTATCTCGAAATGCGAATAGAAAAGGTTCGATGTCACGAGTTGGAAAACACGTGATACTTCTCCATTTTTCTGCAGTGGTGCTCCTCCCGGTGATCTGGATTCTGGATGTTGCAATCTCACCTGGTAATGCACTTGGCGGTGAGATTGGTGATGCCTTTACTGGAGAGCACTTTTCAACAATATTAGGTGGTGAAACTTTCTGGACTTGGTTTGGAAATTCCCTCATCGTTTCACTTGGAACTACATTGATGGGACTATTGCTTGCGGTGCCTGCAGCCTATGCATTCAGCCGCTTCAAATTTACAGGACGAGATGTCTCGATGTTCTCATTCCTATTGGTACAGATGTTCCCTGGAATCATTATCTTAGTCCCATATTTCATGGTGATGAAGTCGCTTGGACTTCTCAATTCTCACTTGGGATTAATTCTGGCATACAGCGTCACTGCTCTGCCATTATGTGTGTGGATGCTCAAAGGATTCTTCGATACCGTACCGAGGGAATTAGAAGAAGCAGCAATGCTTGATGGATGTAACCGATTTGAGATTTTCACTCGAATCATTCTGCCACTTTCACTTCCTGCAATTGCAGTAACCGCATTGTTCAGTTTCCTTGCTGCTTGGAATGAATTCTTACTCGCTTTGACATTCAATACTTCCAACGACATGTATACTCTCCCAGTTGGTTTGGCTAGTATGGTTTCCAATACCGGCCAAGCTTGGGGCGAATTCGCAGCTGCAAGTTTGCTGGTTAGCATTCCAGTAGTCTTACTGTTCATTCTATTCCAGAGATTCCTCATTGAGGGTCTCTCAGCTGGAGGAGTAAAGGGGTGATACTATGGTATCGGTAAATTTTGAAAATGTTGTAAAGCGCTATGAAGATGGAACCGTCGCAGTCCAAGGTTTGGATCTCGCGATAGAAGACGGAGAATTTTTGGTCTTACTTGGGCCCTCAGGTTGTGGAAAATCCACCACCTTGAGGATGCTCGCGGGGCTAGAGGAAATTACGGAAGGAGATGTTAGAATCGATGGAGTGCGAGTCAACGACTTGCCTGCAGGAGCGCGTGGATTAGGCATGGTATTCCAGTCATATGCCCTATACCCTCACATGAATATCTTCGAGAATTTAGCCTTTGGAATTCGCCGCTTCCGAGGTGATGCCAAACTCGGGGAGGATGAAATATTGCAGCGGGTTGAGGAAATGAGCATCATGCTTGGATTAACCAGCGAACTTGAAAAATTGCCCAAGGAACTCTCGGGAGGACAGCGTCAAAGAGTTGCGCTCGGACGTGCTCTAATCAAGCGCCCTCAGGTCCTTTTGATGGATGAACCACTTTCCAATCTAGATGCGGAGTTACGCCATCAGATGCGTAACGAAATCCGTCGCTTGCACGATGAACTTGGAACTACAACCATCTATGTCACTCACGACCAAATTGAAGCGATGACTTTAGCCGATCGTATCGCAATTATGGACAAGGGCGTATTGCAGCAGCATTGCCCACCTTTGGATGCATATAATAATCCGGCAAATGAATTCGTTGAGGGATTCCTCGTCAAGCATCTGAACGACATTAAAGAGACGGCTGAGACCCTATTCAAGGATTGAGATAAATGCGCCGAGCCCTCTTTCTTGTTTGCATCATGCTCCTGATGAGCATGCCAATTGTAGATGGGGATGTAGGTCTAGAGGGCGAGGTTTTCACCTGGGAAGGTCAAGCAACTTCAGTAGAATTGATTGGAGAATGGGATTGGAATAATACTACAATTTTGACAGAATCAAATGGAATTTGGAGTGCTAGTATCCCTCTTGCAAACGGAATGTATTGCTACAAATTTATTGTCGATGGCAATTACATATTTGACCCAATAAATCCATATCGTGGCTATTGTGGAGGTATTGAAAATTCGGTCATCTCAATTAGTGATGAAGTTCAATTAACACATTGGATAGATGGTGACTTTCTCAAAGTGAGTGGTGCTAGTACCTCGCCAAATATCGATTACAACTTTTCCTTAGAGGGTGGCGATTGGGTCCTAAACACCTCAACGTTGCCCGATGGTAAACACACAATCGAACTTCAATCGGGAAGTTCACCCACTAGTCTAGCAATATTTTGGATTGGAGAGCAAGCGGATTTTGTCTGGGAAGACGCTCTGATTTACATGGTGATGACCGACCGTTTTGTCAATGGTAATTCAAGTAATGATGGTGCTGCAACCGGTGCAGCAACCGAAGCTGATTGGCAAGGAGGCGATCTCGAGGGAGTTACCCAGATGATAGAATCTGGATATTTCACAGAACTTGGAATCAATGCATTGTGGATTTCACCTTTCAATACCAATCCCGCCGGCTCATACATCGCAGGTGATGGCGAACATATGGTATCTGGATATCATGGATATTGGCCGACACAACCACGCCAAGTCGACTCAAGGTTTGGCGGCGAAGTTGCACTCGACGAGATGATAGAAGCAGCCCATGACGCTGGAATCAGAGTAATGGCGGACTTTGTTGTCAATCACGTACACGAGGACCATATCTACTACCAAGAACACCCTGAATGGTTCAACGAAGGATGCTTATGTGGAACAGACCAATGCGATTGGACCGAGAGACGCCTCGATTGTCTATTCATGGATTATATGCCAGATGTCGATTGGACAAACCGAGAAGCGAGTGAACAAATTATCTCAGATGCACTTTGGTGGATCGAGAGATTTGACCTCGATGGAATGAGGGTAGATGCTGTCAAACATGTCGATGATTTAGCTATTACAAATCTCGCAACTAGAATCAATGAGCGCTTCGAAGCCACAGGTAATGATTTCCATCTCAAAGGCGAGACTGCAATGGGATGGTCGGGTCATACTTTGGAAGAGAATGCTGAGCAATATGGAACGATAAATCGCTACATAGGGCCGAATGGGCTCGATGGGCAAGCAGATTTCGTCCTTTATCATGCAGTGATTGACAATGTTCTAGCAAGTGGCAATATGGATTATCAACATCTGGACTATTGGACAAATAGAAGTCAAGATCAGTATGTTGAGGGTGCGCTAATGAACCCATATATCGGCAGTCACGATACTCCAAGATTCATTTCACGCGCCGAGGATAGTGGAACGCAGTGGAACCAATGGGCAGAACAAGATAGGCCTGCCACTCCTACTGCTGAAGCATATGATAAGTCACGCCAAGCCCTTGGGTGGTTACTGACAACTCCCGGTGCACCTATTCTGTACATGGGAGATGAATCCGGTCAACCAGGAGGAGCAGACCCAGATAATCGGAGGATGATGGATTTCAACCTCACAGGACAAGAGTCAGACTTACTGAATTTCACCTCGGAACTCTCTCAGATTAGATTGGAAAACATAGCATTGCGACGTGGAACCTATTCTACATTCCATGTGTCAGAAGACCTTCTGGTATTCGAGATGACATATGGAAATGAGAGCAATATGGTTGTACTAAACCGTGGAGATGTCGACCAATTGGAAATTCCATATGACGAGGTAATCTTTGGTGATGCGACCCTATTCGATGATGCTCTTGCAATTTCCGCAAATTCGGTAACAGTACTTCGTCATTCAACCCCAGAACCGGAGCCTGAACCAGAGCCCGAGCCTGAACCAGAGCCAGAGCCCGAGCCTGAGCCCGAACCTGAGCCTGAGCCTGAGCCCGAACCAGAACCAGAAGACACAACAGATACTACTGAAGAAACAGGAAACATGCAATTGGTGAGAAATATTCTCGCAATCGTAGCGCTTCTTGCCCTAATTCTATTCATTCAAATGAATCGTAGAAGCGGAGATAATCACTGATCATCCTCGCTCCTGTAAATCTAGCCGAAGTACAAATCGATGCTCGCATCAATTCATTCCAACGGGATGCGCCTTCATCCCAAGCTGGCAAAACCTCGTTTTCGATTACATCGAGAACCGCTTGAGCATCTCTTGCATCATCTCTCTCATCATCTGCCTTGCCGATGGCCCAACCATTTACTCCGTGTTCACAACCTTCTGGCCACCAACCATCGAGGATGCTACAATTTGGAACACCATTCATCGCGGCTTTCATCCCAGAGGTTCCAGATGCTTCAAGTGGCCTAATCGGGTTGTTGAGCCATATATCGACCCCACTGGTCATCGCCAGTCCTGTCGCCATCGAATAATCCTCAAGGAAGACTACGGGGATCTCTTCTGCTAGTTCTTTGGCTGAGCCGAAGATACTCTTGATCAAGGCCTTACCACCTTCGTCACGTGGGTGGGCTTTACCAGCAAAAACAAACTGAATTCTACCTGAGCCCAAGGAACGTAGTCTCTCCAGGTCAGCGAATACCAAATTAGCACGTTTGTATGTAGCAAAACGACGTGCAAAGCCGATAGTAAGCCTGTCTTCATGGAATTCGACTCCAGTCGATGCTTTCACTAGGTCTCTTAGCACACTTCGTGCCTTAGAGCGAGACACTGAAAGAGCCGAATCGGGAATTTTTCCAGCATGTGCGAGAACCGCAGGGTCCTTCCTCCACCCACCGAGGTGGGTATCGAATAATTCTGCCATATCAGGAGATGTCCAAGTTAGGTGGTGTACACCATTGGTAATTGGGGCGATATATTGTTCTGCGAACATCGAAGAAGCTACCCAAGCGTTGAGATTACTAACTGCATTTACTGGTCCAGAAAGAGCTACTGCCAGATGCGACATCGAGATGCGTCGCCCTTCTTCTGGGTCTCCTGCCGACTTGACCAATTCTTTTGCATCGGCAGGAAGTAAGTCTCCTAGGACTTCTTCAACGGCTTCCCATTCAAAGCGGTCGTGACCAGCGGGAACAGGGGTGTGAGTTGTGAAAAGAACCCGTTTTGACAACTCTTCTCTAGACCATCCTTTCTGAAGCATTTCTAGTAGCGCAAAGGTGCAGTGGCCTTCATTCAGGTGTAATCCGACAATCTCTTTTTGAAGAAGTGAGAGTAAGCGAATCCCCCCAACTCCAAGCAGATATTCCTGTCTAATTCGAGTTGAATTATCTCCTCCATAGAGACGACTACCAAGTCTTTGATGCTCTTCGGAATTATCTGGGTGTTGCGTATCAAGGAAGTATACTGGGACGATATGGCCAGTGATTCCTTCGATATCCGCCCGCCAAATTTTGGAAAGCAAGTTTCCTCCATCGAGAGGTAATGATAGGACTAAACCGGTATCAACAAGATGGTGTGCAGGATCTATTTCTGCATATGATTCGGTTTGAATACCTTCAGAATCGAGATGCTGACGCCCATATCCCTCACGGTATAGTAGAGTGATACCAACAAGCGGGATTTCACCATCAGCCGCACTCTTTACGTGGTCACCTGCAAGTACCCCAAGTCCACCAGAATATGTGTGTAATTCTGACCACAGACCAATTTCCGCGGTGAAGTAGCCAATGACGCTCATGTATCGGCTGGCTTGGCCATAGGGGTTATGATTTTGACCCTTCACCCACAAGAGAAAAAGGTTGCAAATCTTGCCATTCAAACCGCCATTTCCAATTGCCATGAGCGATGCCAGGCGTATTCATTCTAGCCTCATTACCCAATTCCATTATGTCTTGCAATGGGACGATTACCATGCTAGCATCGCTTGATAACCCTAGGCGAATCATCGTCTGACAAATGCTTTCTCCAACCCTTATGTGTGGCTTGATTTTCTTGATGCGAGATTTAGGAGATGAATCCCACCATGATGCGGTTGTATCATTGTCATGAGTGCCAGTGTAAACTATACGGTCATGTGTGATATTGGCTGGCCTGTGAGGGTTGTCAGAATTATTGTCATCAAAGCCAAATTGAAGAACACTCATGCCTTTGAGATTATGCCGCTTTCGAAGTTCAGTTACCTCTGAAGGAATAATTCCAAGGTCTTCTGCGATAATACATTCATGATTTCCAGCAACCTCTACCAATACTTTGACTAGTGCATCTTTAGGACCATCTTGCCATTTCCCTTTTCGGGCATTTTTCGCTCCAGAAGGAATCGCCCATGCTGAATGAAAACCTCTGAAATGATCGATTCTAACCATGTCGAAAAGCCTGAGCATTCTCGCCATTCGCATTCGCCACCATTGCCATCCTTCGGCCTCGTGGGCATCCCATTCATAGAGCACAGTACCCCATTTTTGCCCATCCTTACTGAAGTAATCGGGAGGAACTCCAGCAACGACGTTCGGCATCCCATTTCCGTCGAGTTGGAATAATTCTCTATGAGCCCACACATCTGCAGAATCATGTGCGACAAAAATAGGAAGGTCGCCCATCAGGCTTATTCCACGCCCCTTTGCATATGTTTGAACTTCTTTCCACGCTCCCATGAAAGCAGCTTGATTTGAGGAATCTATCTCAATTGATGAGAGTGCTTCAGGATCCCTATCACGCAGTTCAATGGGCCATTCAGTCCAGGGTTTACCTCCTTGTTCCTCTTTGATTTTCTGAAATAGTAGCCAGTCATTCAGCCAATATTCTTCGTCGTCCATTTCGGCAATTGGGCCTTGACCTAATGCAGGGTCGGCGGCAAATGCCGATGGCGAGGCATAAGGAGAACCGTGCTCATCAGGTGGTGTAATCGGTAACATTTGCCAAATTGAAACACCTGCTTCAGCGATGGTATCGATGAATTTCTTTGCATCTCTGAGGTCTCCACTTGGCAGACTCGTGATATGGCACAGGACCCCGGAATACTGTGCCATCACTTTCGGTGTCAACGCCGAAAACCTTTGACCTTGCCCCTTCGTCGCCGAGTTAATGCGCCGCTGTGCTTTGCTTCTTACATTCCTTTTTCTCCTGCCTCAGTGGTCGGCGATGGCGGCAACAATTGATGGCGACCTAAGCGAATGGTCGCCCGAATCGATGATGGGAACCGATTCAAACGGAGTCAGTTTACTAATCGATTGGGATGAAACTAACCTGTACATTGGATGGAATGGAACAGATTTTGCTTCCACCTCTGAAGGAGCCGACCTTTTCGTCTATCTCAATACCAGTGAGAATGGTTCGTACACCTCCAAGGATTGGAATGGAGTCAAGTCCTTGCCATTCAAGGCAGACCATGCCTATATTCTCGAAGATTCAAGTTATGGCAAGATTATCTCATACAATGGAGCATCATGGGATAATACGGGTAATGCTGACAATTACACTGGTTGGACAGGTAACAAAATCACTGAGATTGCTATTCCATTATCTCTGATTGATTCTCCGCAAAATATCGATATTGTAGTTTGGGCTCAATGGCAGGATGCCGGAAACATGTGGACAGCCTTCCCATTGAACAACAGCCTTTCTTCACTTACACACTTCTATCACGGAGAGAATCTCTCTACTTCAGGGCCTGCAGATTTGCAAATAGAGCAACGTTCTGGCGCCGATAAGGTCGATGATGCCCTCAATCTTGCAATCGTTTTTCACCAGCACCAACCATACTATCGTAACATGCTTACCGGGATGTATGAAATGCCATGGGTAAGAGTACATGCAATGACTGAGTACGTCGATTCTCCGGGAATACTTGAGAAGTACCCAGATACAAAAGTGACCTACAATTTAGTGCCCTCTTTCATGGAACAGCTGATGGATTATCATAGAAATGAAACGCTTGATGTTCATACTGATATCGCTAAGCGCCCTTGGCCTCAAGGGGATTATCCAAATGCTACAGACTTGGAACTTCATACAATGCAATTTCAATCATTTTGGAATTCGGGATGGATCTACAATGTCAGCGACGATGACCCCAGCGCTTGGGTAAAGCCATCGAGCGGTCGTTATTCAGAACTTCATGACCGTACCATGCACAATCTCAAACCTGCGACAATAATGGATGATACCCTCTTACCTCCGCAGGAATTTCTCGACCTCCAAGTACTGTGGTATCTTTACCAATTCAGTCCTGACTATGTTCTTGGGTCCTATGATGCAAGCCATCGTGATGAGGGCTTAATCGCCCTCTTCCAGCAGAATGGAAACTACAGTCATGAAGACCTGATGTATGTTGTTGATTCTCAACATGAGCACATGGGCAATGTTTTGCCGATGTACTCCGACCTTGCCGCCTCAGGCCAAGTTGAGTTGAGTACTACCCCTTACTACCATCCAATAATGCCGTTATTGATGATGGATGGCTGGACTTTTGAAGATGGTATTAGAGTCAACAAGGATTCTTGGGAAGATGATACCAGACACCAACTCAACAGTGGAATGGACCTCTTTGAAGAAGAGATGGGATACAGACCAGTCGGTATGTGGCCAAGTGAAGAAGCGGTGAGCCCAGCAATGGTTCAACCGGTATCCGATG
>Ga0066846_10000105_pt1 | contig 34926 bp, 31 predicted proteins | sample ETNtaG_33_FD_65489 | JGI IMG/M metagenome (GOLD analysis project Ga0066846, IMG submission 65489) | Marine microbial and viral communities from oxygen minimum zone, Eastern Pacific Ocean - ETNP201310SV76 | ecosystem: Environmental > Aquatic > Marine > Oceanic | place: Pacific Ocean: Eastern... | reverse complement strand
ATATTCTAATGTTATGGACTATCCAAGAGTAAGAAGAACAGGTCTTAATTTTAAATATAATTTTTCAAACTTTAAATTTCATGTTGTTCATAGTGATTTAAAAGAAGCTAAAGAACCTGGTTTGTTTGCTCTAGGTGGAAGTTTTGAATATATAAAAAACCTTGATTTTAATTTTAATATTGTAATTGATCCAGATCAAAGAAAAGGATTATTGGATTCTGATAGGGATGGTTATCCTGATATTGTAGAACCAGATTATGCAAATGATTCAAGTCAATGGCACGATCTTGAAGATGATATTATTAATTTATATAACAATGATTCTTGTACTGGTGATGATATAACAGATACTAATGGAAATGACTTAGCTGATTTCTGTGATTCAATTATAGATAATTATACTGACACTATAACAGAAGATATAAATTTATTAGACCTTGATGATAAAAATCAAGTGGCGGGTATATCTTTAGGTTTAACATATACTCTTAATGATAGAATTAAATTATTCTCTGAATTTTCACAATTATCAGGTGAAACAACTAATCCATATGAAGGCATTGATGACAATAAAAATTTTGATAAGAGGTTGGGATTTGGATTTATCCCTATTGGCTTTATAGCAGAATGGGATAAAGTAACTCTAACTCTCGATTATAGACAAAATTCAGAAAATTATTTGTTTAACTATTGGGATCAAAATTATGATCATTCGAGAGCTATGGTTATTAAAGATGAAAATGGAAAAAATAAAGTTATAACAAAAGAAGATAAATTATATTTATATGGAAAATCAAAAGGTGCAAGTTTAAATATAACTAGTAATTTTCTCAAAATCTTTCAGCTAGAAATGATGTATCAATATTTAAATGGTGATAAATGGGATGAGGACCTAGCTGATTATAAATCTGATCAGAATAGCACTTTTTATACAAAGCTTGATATAGATACATCAATCATTCAAAAAGTTAGAATTGCAGAAATATTCTACCAACAAAGTTATTCAAATAAACCCTTTAGTTTTAAACCAGACGAAAATACCTTGTTTGGATATAATATAGGTGTAGAAATGGCTGATAATATGATTTTAATTTTAAAAGGTAGGAAGTCATATGTTTATGAGGATGATGGATATAGGCCTGTTAAAACTACTCAGATAGAAACTCAAGTTATTTTCTAATGAAGTATAGTTCCCAAAAAGTAAGAAATGATTTTATTGATTTTTTTACTAATAAATTACATAAATTTGTAAGGAGTTCTCCTGTTTTACCATCGGATGATCCCACTTTATTATTTACTAATGCAGGAATGAATCAGTTTAAAGATATTTTTTTATCTAAAAAAGTTATTGATTATAAGAGAGCAGTAAATTCACAAAAATGTATTAGAGTTAGTGGTAAGCATAATGATTTAGAAGAAGTTGGAGTTGATTTATATCACCATACATTTTTTGAGATGCTGGGTAATTGGTCTTTTGGAGATTACTATAAAAAAGAAGCGATTAAATGGTCATGGGAATTATTAACTGACATATGGAAGTTAGATAAAAAAAGATTATGGGTAACTGTTTATAAAGATGATGATGAGTCTGAAAAGATATGGCAGAAATTTACAGATATTGATTCAAGTAGAATTTTAAAATTTGGTGATAAAGAAAATTTTTGGGAAATGGGAGATACAGGTCCATGTGGTCCTTGTTCTGAAATTCACTATTATATTGGTGATTTAGATAAACAAAGTAAAAATGGTGTTAATAAAACTCATGAATATAGAGAATTATGGAACTTAGTATTTATGCAATTTAATAGAAGTGAGACTGGTCAATTGGAAGATTTAGTCCAAAAGCATGTAGATACAGGATTAGGTTTAGAAAGAATGGTTGCTACTCTTAATAAGTTAGATGACCACTATAAAACAGATTTATTTTATCCTATAATTGAGAAAATTATTGAAATTTCAAATAAAGATTATACCTTTAATCAAGGGGTTCCTCATAGAGTTATTGCTGATCATCTAAGAATGATTTCATTTTCTATATCAGATGGAGTTATGCCATCAAATGAAGGAAGGGGTTATGTTGTTAGGAGAGTTTTAAGAAGAGCCGCAAGATATGGAAGAGTATTAGGAATTAATAAGTCATTTTTATATTTATTGTATGATTCATTATTAGATATTTTAGGACAATCTTATCCTGAACTTATTGATAAAAAAGATTATGTAGTTAAAGTAATAAAGTCTGAAGAAGAATCTTTTGGAAAGACTTTAGATAGGGGCCTTATCATTTTTGAAGAAATATGTGCTAATTTAAATGATAAAACAATATCTGGTGATGATGTGTTTAGATTATATGATACTTATGGATTTCCCATTGATTTGACAGAATTACTTGCAAAAGAAAAAAAACTAAAAATAGATAAAGATAGTTTTTCTTTATTAATGGAAAAACAAAGAACAAAAGCTAGGAAGGCTAATAAATTTAAACTTGGTAATAAAAGAATTGACTGGATTATTTTAAATGATACAAAATTTTCTTCAAGTTTTATAGGATATGATTGTAATAATTCAAATTCTATGATTGTTAAATATAGAGAAAGTGAAGGTAACTTTGAGCTAGTACTAGATAAAACTCCTTTTTATGCTGAATCAGGAGGCCAAATTGGTGATATGGGTATAATTACTAGTAAAGATTTTAAATTTTTAGTTTCTAATACATATAAGCATGGTGATGATATTTGTCATTTTGGATATTTTGAAAATGGTAATATTTCAGATAATAAGATAGAAAAGGTTAATGCCCAAATTAATCAAAATAGAAGAAAGTCAATTCAGCTAAATCACACTGGAACTCATTTACTTCATAAAGCTCTTAAAATTGTTTTAGGAGATGATGTTCAACAAGCTGGTTCTTTAGTGTCTTATGATCATCTAAGATTCGATTTAACATATTATAAAAAAATTAACAGTTCAGAACTAGATAAGATTGAAGATATTGTTAATGAAACTATTTTAAAAAATATAAACCTAGATGTAAATATAAAAAAATATACTGATGCAAAATCTGAGGGTGCTGAAGCTTTATTTGGTGAAAAATATGGTGATGAGGTAAGAGTTGTTAATGTTGATGGATTTTCAAAAGAACTATGTGGTGGAACACATGTAAAAAACACATCAGAAATAGGCCTGTTTAAAATTATTTCTGAAAGTTCATTAGCATCTGGCGTTAGAAGGATTGAAGCTTTAACTGGTGAATATGCTTTTTCTTATTTTAGAGATAAATCTAATCTTTTATCACAGATTAAAAATGTCCTAATGTGTAATGAAGAAGATATGTTAAATAAGATTGAAAATATTACATTTTTAAATAAAAAATATAAAAAAGAGATTGTAGATTTGAATATAAAAGAATCAAAATCAATTATTATAGAATCAATTAAAATTAATAAAGTTAAAGTAGATAATATTTTTATTTATTCTGATGTTTTGAATATAAATATACAACCAAATGTATTAAGTGATTTGATTAGAGATAATATTAAGATTAAAGGTATCGGATTAGTATCTACTAATTTAAATGGTGAAAATATTATTCTTTGCTCTATTACTAAGGATTTAGATCCATCAATTAACGCTGGAAATATCATAAAAACATTAGCAGAAGAAATAAATTTAAAAGGTGGAGGCTCAAAATACATGGCGATATTAAAGTTGAGTAATAATTATTCATGTAAAGATGCTTTGAAAAAAGGATTAGATATTATTAAGGGAGTTATATAGCAGTGATAGCTAATACTTCACTTATATTTGATAAAAGTAAAAATGGATGTCTTGGATATAAAGTATCACAATCAACCGTACCTGAGGTAGATTTAGAAAAATTTATATCTAAAAAAAATATTAGAAATAATAGTTTGAAATTACCTCAAGTAACAGAGTTTCAAGTTGTGAGGCACTATACAAATTTATCAGTTAAAAATCATCATGTTGATAAAGATTTTTATCCGTTAGGTTCATGTACAATGAAATATAATCCTAAAATTAATGATGCTATAGCGATGATTCCTGGTTTTTCATTAATCCATCCTAATCAAATTGATTCTACTGTTCAAGGTGCATTGCAGATATATTCTAATTTAGAAAAAATCTTGTTAGAGTTAACGGGAATGGAAGGAATAACTTTACAGCCATCAGCAGGGTCTCAAGGGGAAATGGTTGGTTTATTATTAATGAAAAAATATCATGAAGAGAAAAAAAATAAAAAGAAATATGTTATAATTCCTGAAACTGCTCATGGAACTAATCCTGCAAGTGTAATTATGACAGGTTATAATGTAAAGCAAGTTAGATCAGACTCAAGAGGAAGAGTTGATGTCGATCATTTAAGTGAATTAATTGATGATGAAGTTGCAGGATTAATGTTAACCCAACCAAATACTTTGGGTTTATTTGAAGATAATATTGAAAAAATTTCTAAAATGATACATGATGTTGACGGGCTTATGTATATGGATGGAGCAAATTTAAATGCTCTTGTTGGGATAGCAAAACCAAAATTAATGGGATTTGATATTATGCATATAAATTTACATAAAACATTTTCTACTCCTCATGGAGGTGGAGGACCAGGTTCTGGACCAGTCGCAGTACATTCAAAATTAAAAAAATATTTGCCCAAAGGATTTGTTTATAAAAAAGATGATAGTTACTATATAGATAGTAATGAAAATAATACATTGGGTAAAGTTCATACCTTTTATGGAAATTTTGGAATATTGGTTAGAGCTTATGTTTATATTTTAAGCTTGGGTAGTAAAGGCTTAAAAAATATTGCACTTTATGCTGTTTTAAATGCGAATTATTTAAAGTCTCTATTAAGTAAAAACTATGATATCCCTTTTTCTGAAGGAACTTTACATGAATTTGTTATATCAGCTATAAAACAGAAAGAAGGGGGCATAAAAGCATTAGATATAGGTAAATCTTTACTAGATTATGGATATCATGCTCCAACAGTATATTTCCCAACTAATATAAAAGAATCAATTATGATTGAACCAACAGAAACTGAAGATAAAAAAACTCTAGAAGAATTTGCTAATGCAATGATAAGTATAGATTGTCAAATTGATTCAAATTCAGAATATTTATTAAATAGTCCACATACAACACCTGTAAGAAGATTAAATGAAGCAAAAGCCAATAGAGAATTAGATATTAATTATAATGAAGTACAAAATAAATAATAACAAAGTATTTATAAGTTTGCAAACTGGTGATGAGATTATTGAATCTATTACAAGTTTTTTAAAAGAAAAGAATATATATTCAGGAATGATTAATGGTATTGGGGCTATTAATCAAGTAGAACTTGGTTTTTATAATTTAGAATCTAAAAAATATAAAAAAGAATTTTTTAAAGATGATTATGAGTTAACTTCTTTAATGGGTAACATTGCTTTAAAGGATGAGCAACCATTTGTACATATACATATTAATATGTCAGATGATAATTTTGGAGTTTTAGGTGGGCATTTATTTAGTGCTGTTACTGCTGCTAGTGCAGAGGTTATTATTTTATTAGATGATCAAAGTATTAAAAGGCAATTAGATCAAAATGTTGGTCTTTATTTATGGAATTTTAATTGTGGGTAAGATTGTGATATCAACTAATAATTCACCTAAGGCAATAGGTCCATATTCTCAAGCTATTAATGTGAAAGGTAGTTTAACTTATACATCAGGTCAGATACCAATAAATCTTAAAGGTGAAATGATTTCTGATATTTTTGAAGAACAAGTAGTCCAGGTATTAAAAAATATTGAAGGAATATTAATTGAAAGAAATAGAAAATTAAATGATATTGTGAAATTAACTGTATTTATGATAGATTTGTCTAATTTTGAAAAATTAAATAAAATTTTTGAGATTTATTTTCAAGATACTTGTTTTCCAGCTCGTTCTGTAGTTGAGGTTAGTAAATTACCAAAAGATTCTCAAGTTGAAATTGAAGCAATTTTTTATGATGAATAAATTATTATTAATCATATTAATCAGTTTTATTTTTTGTGAAAATGAAATCGATACTACATCGATAATTGATACTACTGTGATAAAAAAAGTCATTAATCATGATTGGAAATTAAATGTTTTTTCTATTGGAAAAGGTATGATTCCAATTGGTCAATTTGAAAATAATAAACCATTTAAAGCGATAGCATTGATGACTATGAAATTTTATTGGTTAAAAGAATTTAATATAGCTAAAGATATTAGTAATATTTCAGATAGAAATAGAAGTTTTTGGTGGCTTTTAATGTTAAATTTATATGGAATAGTTGATTCATATGTTGATTTTCATTTAAAAGATTTTCCAGATAACGATATTGATAATAAAAAGGAAGAAAAATAACAATGTGTGCAATTGTAGGTGTCCATACAGATAAACCAAATGCCTGTTTAACTTTATACAATGCAATGACTGTTTTGCAGCATAGAGGTCAAGATGCAGCTGGCATGGCAACCTTTAATGAACGAGGTAAGCTGAATATTTATAAGAATAATGGATTGGTTAGGGATGTTTTCTCAGAACAGGAAATGATGAAACTTAAAGGTTCTATTGGTTTAGGACATACTCGTTATCCAACAGCTGGATCCTATAATTTTGAAGAAGCTCAACCTTTTTATGTTAATTCTCCTTATGGTTTAGTCTTAGTACATAATGGTAATTTAGTTAATGCAGATGAACTTAGGAGTGAATTATTTAAAAAGGATTTAAGGCATATCAATACTAATTCTGATTCTGAAGTTTTATTAAATATATTTGCTAATGCACTTCAGAAAAGGAAAAAAACAAGTTTATCAAAAGAGGATGTGTTTAATGCTGTTGACGAAGTTCATAATAGAGTAAAAGGCGCATATTCAGTTATTATAATGATTTCTGGGTATGGTATCGTTGCTTTTAGAGATCCTAATGGTATAAGACCATTGATTTATGGGAAAAAAGATCAATCTAAGTATATGTTTTCTTCAGAAAGTGTTGCTTTAGATTGCTTAGGTTATAACATTGAAGGAGATGTAAAACCGGGCGAAACTATTTATATAGATCATAAAGGAAATTTTTATAATAATATATATAATGGGAAAATCTATCATTCTCCATGTATTTTTGAATATGTATATCTTGCTAGGCCTGATAGCACCATAGATAGTATTAATGTTTACAATTCTAGGTTAAAAATGGGAGTAATGCTTGCTAAAAAAATAAAGAAAGAGCTAACAAAGAAAGAATTAAATGATATTGATGTTGTAATACCTATTCCAGATACTAGTAGAACTAGTGCTTTACCTCTAAGTATTGAACTTGATAAGAAATTAAGAGAGGGCTTTGTTAAAAATAGATATATTGGAAGAACATTTATTATGCCTGGTCAAAAAATTAGAAAAAAATCTGTAAAACAAAAATTAAATACAATAATTAAAGTATTTAAAAATAAAAATGTTTTATTAATAGATGATTCTATAGTAAGAGGTACAACAAGTAAACAGATTATTCAGATGGCAAGAGATGCCGGAGCAAAGAAAGTGTATTTTGCAAGTGCTTCTCCACCAATAAGATATCCAAATGTATATGGAATTGATATGCCTTATGTAGGGGAGCTTATTGCATATAATAAAAATGTTGAGGAAATATCTGAAGCTATCAATGCTGATAAGCTTATATATCAAGATTTAAAAGATTTGATTAGTTCTGTATCCAGTAACTTAATTAAATCATTTGATACCTCGTGCTTTAATGGAGAATATATTACTAAAGGTGTTAATAAAAAATATTTAGAAAATTTACATAAGACAAGGTAATGATAAAAATTTTTTTTAAAAATCATTCTATCCATAAGAAAATAGTTCCATTTTTAGATGAGTTGTTTCTTTTAAATCCAATGAATTATTATTTTTCTTGGTTGATGATTTGTATCGGAATTTATTTAAATTTATTTTTATCTAATTTATCACCTCAATTTTTATTTTCATTCAATAGTAGTTATTTTTTATTGTTTATTGGTTTATCTTTAATTTTAAGTAGTATTTATATTCAAAGAGAAATAAGTGAAAATGGTAAAATAAATAATACCTTTAATTTTATAAAAGAAAAATATTCAATGTCCAAAATTATTTTTTTTGTTAGAGTATTGAGCGTATTAGGAGTCTTGCTATTGTTTTTTGTTTCTTGGTTTAATGCATTTATGGGTATGATATTGCTTTTATTCCATGGTATATATAATCGAAATATAAAAAATATGTTGCTTTATTATTTTTTAGAGTCATCTATATTATTTTATAGTGGATGGGTTTTTACAAAATTAGAACATACAAAAAGAGGGATTTTGATATCAGATTTCATATATATATTTCCGTATTTTTTATTATGTTATTGTATATATAAATCTAAATGTTTATTAGATAGTTTTGAAGTTCAAAAAAAATATGACTATAATATGTTAATTTGTTTATTAATATTGATTTTATGTCTATTTTTAGGAATAGTAAATGATGACCCTCTTTTATCTATAGTAATTGCAACTTCAATTGGTTTTTATTTTTATTCATTTATTCGCTCGGAACAAAAAGACTTTATTCGTTCTTTCATATATCCTCTTGCGATATTTAATTTCTTTTTAATGACAATTTTCCCATATTTATTTCTTTTTCATTTCATCCTTTTTTATATATCTAAATATTATAATTGGCATCGTTTTGATATTCATTATCCTACATTTTTAGTAGATAATGATTAATGTAATATGGATTTTAAATCAATTTATTTGGATGAATTTGTTGCTATTGATTTAGAAACTACGGGATTAAATTATTCAACTGATAAGATTATAGAATTATCAGCTGTTAAATATGAATCAGGAAAAATAGTTGATTCTTTTACTAAATTAGTAAATCCAAATAAATTAATATCTCCATTTATAGAAAATTTAACAGGCATTAAAAATTCAGATGTAAATGATCAAAAATGTTTTTTAGATATTGCTAATGATTTTATATCATTCATTAAAAATTTACCAATAGTTGGTCATAATATTCAATTTGATTTGATTTTTCTTGATAAAGCTTTTAATAAAACATATGATATTTATAGTCATTCTTACATTTGTGATACTTATTATTTATCTAAAATATTTTTATATGATTCAAATTCATTTAAATTAGGATCTCTATGCTATGACTTTGATATTAATATTGGTAATTCACATCGAGCTGAAGATGATGCACGGAGTGCTGGAGATTTATTTCTAGTTTTGTTAGAGCTTATTCAAAAGTTTGATTTAAATAGTATAAATAATATTTATGATTGTTATAAAAATGATATGTTTATTAATAAAGATTTATTTTTTCATATAATGAATAATAAAATATCAAATCAAGAAGCTTTAACAAATTATGATTATTCTAAATGTATACATCAAGCAAATTCATATGAATATAATAGTATAAATAATAAAAGTTTAGATTTCGAAGAAATTTATTTGGATGGTGGAATCCTTGATAATAAAATTGATAATTATGAGTTTAGAGCATCTCAATATGAATTTTCAAAAGATGTATTTAAATCTTTTAATCATGAATCAATTTTTATAGCTGAAGCAGAAACAGGGCTTGGTAAAAGTTTTGGTTATTTAGTACCTGCTATGTTAAAATCATTAGATAATAAAACATTAGTATCTACAAGTACTCATAATTTACAAGAGCAATTATTTAATAAAGATATTCCAGCTTTATCTAAGGCATTAGATATTTCTATTAAAGCTAGTATCGTAAAAGGAATGAAAAATTATATATGTGTTTACAGATTAAAAAAGTTATTGAAAAATTTAGACTTAATAGATGAAAAAGATATATATGAGTTGTTATCATTATTAATATGGATTAATAATACTAAAACTGGAGATATTAGTGAATGTAATAGTTTCCAGATTAATAGGCTTTATTATCTTTGGGATTTAATCAGCTATGATTATAGATTTTGTAGTTTTCATAATACAAACAATTTAGAAGATTGTTTTTATAATAAATTAAAAAGCGAAATACTCAAATCTAATTTATTAGTTATTAATCATTCATTACTATCAACATGCTATTATAAAGATGAATCTATTCTTGATGATTTCAATCTTTGTATTATAGATGAGGCACACAAAGTTTCAGATAATTGTAGAATGTATTTAAAAGAATTTATCAGTTTAAAATATATTCAGGGATTATTTGATTCTTATAATCATTTATTAAACAAAATAATTTCTAATAATTCTAATAATAGTCAGCTTATTAATGCTAAAACAAAAATAGAATTAGACTATGATAATTTTATTGATAATTATAAAAAGATAACAAATGAGTTTGTTAATTCAAATTTATTATCAAAAATAAATGGCAACGGAACACATGATGTTAAATTTATAATTAATGAATTAGATGCAATCGAATTTAATAGTTTTATAGATTTATTTTTAATCTTCTTAGATAATCTAAAGAAAATTTCGGATTTAATTGATAGTTCTGATTTATTGAAATCATCTAACGTAAACAAGTTAGATTTTTCGATGAGTAAAAATAATTTTGAGGTGCTAAAAGCAACTATTTGTAAGATTTTTACTAACAATAAAAATCAAATAAAATGGATTTCAGCATATGTGAACAATAATGAAATTTCTTCACTTTCATTTAATACAGTTCCTCTGATAATAAAAGATGTTTTTGATTTTTTTTATAATAAGTTTGATTCTATGATTTTAACTTCAGCTACTTTAACTGTGGATGATAATTTTGATTATATTTTAAATGAATTAGGAATAGATGATTTTTCAATTAACAAAACATTTAAAACAAAGAAATTTCCTTCCCCATTTTTTTTAAATGATCAAATTAAATTATTTGTTAATAATTCAAATTTTATAGTAGATAGTGATGATTTTATAGATAATATAAAGAATGTTATTTTAGATATTAGGAAGCAAGTCCCTCGAAGAATGTTGGTTTTATGTACATCTTATAAACAAATCATAAATTTTAAAAGATTGCTAATCAATATTGATAATATCTATTTCCAAGATAAAACAACTTCAAAAGAAATATTAATTAAAAATTATCTTTCAAATAATAATTCAATTTTATTTGGAACTTCATCTTTTTGGGAGGGAATTGATTTACCAAATGATAAATTAGAAATTTTGATTATAATGAAAGTTCCTTTTTCAAATCCTTATAATCCAATAGTTCAGGCAAAGATAGAACAATGTAGAAATAAAAATATGGATCCTTTTGTTAATTATCAGTTATCTGAAGCAATCTTAAAATTAAAACAAGGTTTTGGAAGATTAATAAGACATCAAGATGATTTAGGAGTATGCATCCTTGCAGATCCAAGAATATTAAATAAATCATATGGTCGGATAATATTAGATTCTCTTCCAATAGATTATATTAATTTTAATAGTTCTAATGTTATTGTAAATGAGGTTGATAAATTTTTAGGGAAATGAATAAATATTTTAATAACTTATAAAAATAATTTTTAAAAGATAAATCATGATAAAAGAAATAAATGGTAAAAATTTAACAATTGATTTGCTGGTATCAGTAAGTCGAAATAATAGTAAAATTGAACTTTCTAAAGATTCTATTTCAAAAATAAAAAAATGTAGAGAATTAGTAGATCAAAAGATTGCTGATGGAGAGATAATGTATGGTATTAATACAGGAATTGGAGAATTTTCAGAAACAATATTAAATCCTGATCAAATTAAAGATTTTCAAAAATATTTAGTATATAATCATGCTGCTGGGATTGGAGATCCAGCCCCTATTGATCATGTGAGAGCTGCAATGTTAAGTAGAATTAATGTTCATGCTAAGGGAATGTCTGGCTGTAGACTGATTATTACACAAACTTTAGTTGAGATGTTAAATAAAGGAGTTACTCCTTATGTTTGTGAAAAAGGTTCGGTAGGTGCATGTGGCGATTTAGCTCCAATGTCTCAAATTGCATTAGTTCTACTTGGTGAAGGTAAGGCCTATTATAAAAAAGAATTATTAAGTGGAAAAGAAGCGATGGATAAAGCTGGAATTATTATACCGGGCTTAGAAGCAAGAGATGGATTATCTGTTATTAATGGTTCAAATTTTTTAACAGGAATGAGTGCCTTGTTTATCTATGATACGAAAAATTGGTTTAAGCAGGCTAATATTGCAGCAGCTATGTCAATGGATGCTTTAATTTCTAATTTAGGACCATTAAATGAGTTGATTCATAAAGTAAGAGGATTTCAAGGTGCAGTTAGGTCATCACATGCTTTAAGAAAAAATTTACATGATGGTGATTTGATAAATGGAACCTTAGATACTAAGGTTCAAGATGCATATTCTTTAAGATCTACACCTCAGGTTATTGGTGCAGCTATAGATTATGTTGGATACTGTGAAAGTCAAGTTGAAATTGAGCTAAATGGAGTTGGAGATAACCCTATATTTTTTGTAGATAAGAAAATCCAATTATCAGGAGCAAATTTTCAAGGGACACCTGTTTCTTTGCCACTAGATATGTTAGGTGCTGCTGTGACAATGGTTTCTGTTTTATCTGAAAGAAGAATGAATAGGTTAAATAATCCAGCATTAAGCAATGGTTTGCCTGCATTTTTAACTAAAGGTGCAGGTATGTTTTCAGGATTAATGTTAAGTCAATATACTGCAGACACACAAATTGTAGAACAAAGAATTTTATCAAATCCAGCAAGTATTCAATCAATTCCTGCAGCTGCTGATCAAGAAGATTTTGTATCTATGGGTATGAATACAGCATTAAAGAATTTCCAAATTTTAGATAACGCATATGGAATTTTAGGAATCGAGTTTCTTGCTGCAGCTCAGGCCTTAGATTTAAGAAATCATAATTTTGGTCAGGGAGTGCAAATAGGTCACAAAACAATAAGAAAATATGTTGATTTCTTAGATATTGATAGGCCTCTATATAATGATCATAATACAATGAAAGATCTTGTAAAATCTTGTGAAATATTAGAAGAAGTTGAATTAAGTTTAGGTGATATATATAATTAAATTAATTATTAGACTGAATGAATAAAAATATACAAACAGCTTTAACATTTGATGATGTTTTATTAAAACCAAATTATTCATCTGTTTTACCAAAAGAAGTAGATTTATCTATAAGCTTATCAAAAAAATTAAATCTTAATATTCCATTTTTAAGTGCAGCAATGGATACGGTTACTGAATGTAAGCTTGCAATATCATTAGCTAGAAGAGGTGGAATGGGTATTATTCATAAAAATCTTTCTATTGAAAATCAGGCTTTTGAAGTAGATAAAGTTAAAAGATCAGAAAGTGGGATGATACTTGATCCTATAACAATTGAACCTGAATATAAAATTAAACAAGCATTAGAAATTATGGCTAATTATAAAGTTTCTGGATTACCAGTAATTAAAAATAAAAAATTAGTTGGAATTTTAACAAATAGAGACATTCGGTTTGAAAATAATTTTGAATTAGCAGTAAAAGATAGAATGACATCAGATAATTTGGTTACAGTCTCTGAAGGAACCACGCTAGAACAAGCAAAAACTGTATTGCAAAAACATAGAATAGAAAAATTATTGGTTGTAGATGATAATGGGAAGCTAAGAGGTCTTATAACAGTAAAAGATATTTTAAAAAAAGAAGATCATCCAAATGCAGCTGTAGACAAACATGGTCGTTTACTAGTGGGCGCAGCTGTTGGAATCGAACCAAATACTCTTGATCGTGTTTCTGCATTAGTTGATAGCCAGGCTGATTGTATAGTAGTAGATACGGCTCATGGTCATTCTAAAAGTGTTTTAAAAACTGTTGAAAGTATAAAAAGTAAATATTCTAATCTTGATTTAATTGTTGGGAATGTAGCAACTGCTGAAGGAACAAAAGCTTTGATTGATAGTGGTGCTGATATTGTAAAAGTTGGTATTGGAGCTGGGTCTAGTTGTACAACACGGATAATTGCAGGTGTAGGAGTTCCCCAATTATCTGCAGTATTAGATTGTTATGAACAAGCTGATAAATTAAATAAGAAAATTATTTCTGATGGAGGAATGAGATATTCAGGAGATATAGCAAAATCATTAGCTGCAGGAGCAAATTGTGTAATGCTTGGAAGTATTTTTGCTGGCTTAGAAGAAACGCCAGGAGAGGTTGTCCTTAGAGATGGACGAAGTTATAAATCTTACAGAGGGATGGGTTCAGTAGCAGCAATGAAAAAAGGTAGTCATGATAGATATTTTCAAGATTTAAAAACTAATAAGAAACTTGTACCTGAAGGTATTGAAGGATTAGTTCCTTATAAAGGAAAATTATATGATACTGTAGAACAATTAATAGGTGGAGTTAAATCTTGTTTTGGTTACTGTGGAGCTAAAAATATATTAGAAATTAAAGAGAAAGCTCAGTTTATTCAGATTACTTCTTCAGGAATAATAGAGAGTCATCCTCACGATATAAATATCACAAAAGATTCACCTAATTATAGAAAACCTGATTTTAATGTAGATTTATAAGCTATTTATATGCTTATATAAATTAGACTTTTTATTAGCAGCTTTGTTCTTATGGATAATTCCTTTTGAAGCAACTTTATCAATTAATTTAACAGCATCATTTAGTTTTTTTTCTGCCAAATCTTTTTTCTTTTCATTAAGTACCTTCTTAATAGCTGTACTAATTTTAGACTTGTATGCTTTATTTACTAAGTTTGCTTTTGTTGACTGTCTAACTCTTTTTAATTCTGATCCTTTTGCACTCATATTTTTGTATCTTATATAATTAAAAATTAACCACGAAATATAGATTTATTTTTTGGTAAAATGCTATAGTTAAATAAAATAAGTAAAAAATTAATTTAATTTAAGTTAAATTTATTTATATCAATTAGGAGAGTTTTATGCTTAAAGATTTCATATCCTCTGTTTCAATATTTGAAAATTTAAATGATACTGTACTTGAAGAAATATCTTCATTAGTTAGTACTAGAGAATATCCTAAGGGAAGTATGATTATTCTTGAAGAAGAATTTGGAGATATTGTATTCATTATTAAGCAAGGCACTGTAAAAATTACTAGAGTAAATGATGAAGGTAAAGAAGTTATTCTTGCAATGCTTGGTGAAATGGAAGTTTTTGGAGAAATGGCAATTATAGATGGTGAATCTAGATCTGCTAATGCTTTAGCTCAGGAAAATTGTGAATTATTAGCAATCAGTAGTGAAGATTTTCTTAATTTACTAAAAAATCATTTTTCAGTTTCATTAGGATTAATGGCTGAATTAGCTAAAAGACTTAGAAAATCTGACCAACATATAGAAGCTTTATCATTATCTGATGCTGAACATAGAATAGGTGTATCTATATTGAATTTAGCCGAAGAAATAGGTGTTATAAGAAAAGGGAAAGTAACTATAGAGAATTTACCATTTCAACAAGATATAGCTAATATGTCAGGTACTTCTAGAGAAACAGTTTCAAGAATATTGAAAATTTTTGAAGATAGACAGTTAATTTTAAAAGAAGGTCATAAAGTTTTAATTCCTGATTATTTATTTTTTAAAAAATCTTTTGGATAAAGATTGTGTTAGATAAATTATTATCTGAAGTAAAAAAAAATAATTTCAAATCTATTTCTAAAGCAATATCTCTTGTTGAAAATAATGATTTTAATTTAGTTAATAAAATATCTTCATTTTTTCCTTTTAATAAAAAACCTCATCGAATTGGTATAACAGGTCCTCCAGGCGCTGGAAAGAGTTCAATTACAAATTTGTTAATTAAAAAATATCGAAAAGATAATTTAAAGGTAGCTGTTCTCCTTGTTGACCCATCAAGTCCTTTTTCAAAAGGAGCTGTTTTAGGTGATAGAATTAGAATGTTAAACTATTACAATGATGATAAGGTTTTCATAAGGAGTTTTGGTTCAAGGGGTAGTAAAGGTGGATTATCTGATAATATAAATGAAATAGCTGATATTTTTAGCTTAGCAAATTATGATATAATTATTTTTGAAACTGTAGGAGTTGGTCAAATAGAAATTGATGTAGTTGAGCAAGTAGACTCTGTTGTTCTTACTCTTGTTCCTGAATCTGGAGATGATATTCAGATGTTGAAAGCTGGAATAATTGAAATAGCTGATATTTTTGTTATTAATAAATCAGATAGATCTGATGCTGATAAATTATTTACATCATTACAAAAAATGCTATCTTTAATTAATACGAACAAAGATAATTCTCATTGGAGTTATCCTATAATAAAAACTATTGCAATAAAAGATAAAGGTATAGATGATTTAATTAGTGAATTAAAAAATCATTTTAAATTTTTGACTGATAAAGTAAATATTCATAATCATAAAATTAATACTCGATATATAAATCAAATTAATAAAATTTTAAACAAAAATTTATTAGATTCATTTTGGAATACACATAATAAAGAAGTTCTTTCTAAAGAATTAGAAAAAGACTATAAAGACAGAGTCTCTCCTTATAAGTTAGTTGAGAAATTATTAAATGATTAATAATAAATCAAATAAGCCATTTCTAGATCATTTAGAAGAATTAAGATTTAGAGTTATTAAATGCTTCATATCTATTATATTTTTTTCAATTTTAGGATATGTTTATTCAAATAATATTATTAGCTTTTTAGTTAAGCCTGTTGAAGAATTAAGTGTAACATTCCAAGTTTTAAAAATTACCAGTATCTTTTCAGTTAAGATTGGTATAGCAATTATCTGTGGAATGTTATTTTCTTTACCAATAATATTATATCAATTCTTAGTCTTTTTATTGCCAGCATTTGAAAATAAAATAACAACTAATAAAATTTCAAGATATGTTTTATTAAATTTGATTTTTTTTATTTTAGGTTTAGCTTTTGGATATTTTATTTTAATTCCATTATCTATTGTTTTTTTTAATTCATTATCTATTTCGATAGAATATATAGAATTAAATTATACTCTTGAAAATTATCTATTTTATATGGTTTGGTTATTGGTTATTTCCTCTTTTATCTTTCAATTGCCATTTATTTTATTAGTTTTTAATAAATTAGGTATTATAAATAAAGATTATCTAATTGGTCATCGTAGAAGTATTATTTTATTATTCTTTATTTTTGGTGCCTTTTTCACACCTCCAGATCCTTTAAGTCAAATAATTGTAGTTATTCCAATGTATATTCTTTTTGAAATCAGTATTTTTTTTATGAGAAGTAATAAATGAAAAAAATAATTAATCATATTGCTAATGAGATTAGCGATGATTTAGTTCTGTATAATAAATATTTTTCTGATTCATTAGAATCTAAAGTTGGTTTAATAAATAAAGTTTTGAAATATGTTATTAAATTTAAAGGCAAACAATTTAGGCCTATGCTTTGCATTTTAACTTCTAAACTAAATGGAGATTCAAATGATATGACTTTTTTATCAGCTTCAACAGTTGAAATGCTGCATGTTGCAACATTATTGCATGATGATGTTGTTGATGAATCATATTTAAGGAGAGGTTGGCCAACTATTAATAAAATTTGGGGAAACAAACTAGCTATTTTAATTGGTGATTATATGTTTTCAAAATCTTTAGATAACATTGCTTCTTTTAATGATTTTGAGCATATAAAAATATTATCTAATATATCAAAAAGACTTAGTGAAGGTGAAATATTGCAGATTGAAAATGCTAAAACAAAGAATATGTCTGAAGAAATATATTTTAAAATGATTTCTGATAAAACAGCATCATTAATTGGGGCATCTTGTAAATTAGGTTATATAAGTGTTGTAAATGATAATAAGAAGGATAATATAGAAAGTTTTGGTGAATATTTAGGTATTGCATATCAGCTTAAAGATGATTTATTTGATGTGCTAGGAAAATTACAAGATACTGGGAAACCTGCAATGTTAGATTTAAAAAGAAATATGTTAACCCTTCCATATATTTATGTTTTGAATAATATGAAAAATAAAAAGAGTATACTTTCTAAAATAAAATATTATACTAAAAGAAATGATTTTAAAAATTTAAAAAATATAATTTACGACAATGGTGGTGTAGAGTATACAAATAAAATGATAGAAGAATATTCTAGAAAAGCTTATAATCAATTAGAATGTTTCGATGATTCTAAATATAAAAAATTACTAATTGATGCAATTGAATTTAATAGAGGAAGAAAATTTTAATATGTTAAAATATATTCCAAACTTATTAAGTATTTCAAGAATTTTTATGATGTTTCCATTAGTTTTATTTTTAGAAAAGATTGAAATAGGTTTTATATATGTAGTTTATTCTATTGTTACCATCACAATGATTGTTTTAAGTGATGTTTTAGATGGGTTTTTAGCTAGAAGATTAAATTATTTAACATTACTTGGAAAAATATTAGATCCAGTTTCAGATAAAATTTGTTTAATGGTAATTTTGATTTTCTTAATTAATAGATATGATCTTATTTTTTTTATTTTTTTTATTTTAATCTCAATAAGAGATATTGTTTTAGTTTCTTTAACATCTTATTTAGCAATAAGACATGGCTTTATAAGTCAAGCAAATAAATTGGGAAAATATTTTATGTTATCAACTGTCATAATGATTATTTTCTTCTTATTTAACCTTAATTATTTTGTTTCAATTTTACTTTATATTATTACAATAATTATGTTAATTATTAGTACAGCTAATTATATAATAGAGTATTTAAATCAGATTAAAAAATATGAAAATATTTAAAAATACTTTTTCTAAAATTTTTAAATCAAAAAATAAAATTAAAGAAACTTTTTCTAAAGTTTTATCCTTTACTTCTTTAACTCAAGAAGATAAAGAAAAAATGGAAGAATGCCTACTTGCTTCTGATTTAGGTTGGGAATTAACTGAAAAAACTCTTAAAAACTTAGAAAAAATTGAAAAGAATGAGAAATGGGAAGATGTGTTATTAAAAACATTAAAACTATCAATTGGAAATTTAGAAATTAATTTTGATGATATAAAAAAAGTTATTCTTATAGTCGGAGTAAATGGCTCTGGAAAAACAACAAGTGCAGCAAAATTAGCTAATTTTTTAAAAATTAATAATAAATCAATAACTCTTGTTGCTGCAGATACTTATAGAGCTGCAGCTATTGAGCAATTAAAGATATGGGCACAAAGAACAAATATAAATTTTATTTCCAATCCCAATACACAAGATCCGGCTTCTATTGCATTTGATGGTGTCAAATCAGGATTAACTAGAGATGATGATTATATAATAATTGATACTGCAGGTCGTTTCCATACATCAAAAAATCTAATGAATGAATTAGAGAAGATTTATAGAGTAATTAGTAAATTAACAGATGATATTTCAGTGTTTATTTCTATTGATGGTAATATTGGACAAAATGGTATTAAACAAGCTATAGAATTTGGTAAAATATTACCAGTTAACAATATAGTGTTAAATAAAATGGATGGAACAGCAAAGGGTGGAATTGCTTTATCTATTATGTATGAGCTTAAAATTCCTATATCCTTTTTAGGTATTGGAGAGTCTTATGAGGATTTAGTAGAGTTTAATCTAGATAATTATTTGGAATCAATAATTAAATAATATGAATAATAATATTTATTTTGTGAGTTTAGGATGTGCTAAAAATTTAGTTGATTCAGAAATTCTTATTGGTGGATTAAAAAGTCAGGATTATAAAATTGTAAAAGATTTAAAATTATCTGATACAATAATAATTAATACATGTGGATTTTTAGATGTTGCAAGAGAAGAATCTATTGATACTATTTTAGAGTGTACTGATTTAAAGAAAAAAGGTATAGTAAAACAATTAATTGTAATGGGTTGTTTTTCTTCAAGATATAAGGATGATTTAGTAAGTGAAATTCCTGAGGTAGATGCTTTTTTTGGTACTTCAGATCACTCGGAAATTTTATCATTTATTACAGGAAAAGAGTTTAAAAAAGATGATCCTGATTATTTCAGGTCATTATTAACACCTAAGCATTATGCTTATCTGAAAATTGCTGAAGGATGTGATAATATTTGTTCTTTTTGTTCAATTCCAATGATGAGAGGTCTTCAGAGAAGTAATACTTTAGAATATAATCTTTTAGAAGCAAATAATTTAGCTAAAAGAGGTGTAAAAGAACTTTTGCTTATTGCTCAAGATTCAACGACTTATGGACGAGATTTAAGTCCTAGATCATCTATCCATGAGCTTGTAAATGTCTTAGATAAAGTTGAAGATATAGAATGGATTAGACTTCATTATGCACATCCTGCTCATTTAAGTAGAAAAATGATTAAACAATTTTCCAATTTATCAAAATTAATTCCATATATTGACATGCCAACTCAGCATGGTTCAGATAATATGTTGAAAAATATGAAAAGAGGTTTAAATTCTGCCGGAATAAAAAACCGTATAGATTTATTAAGGAAAGTAAATAATGATATTGCTGTAAGAACATCAATTATTGTAGGTTTTCCAAATGAAACAGATAAAGATTTTAAAAATTTAGTAGATTTTATTGAAGAAATACAGTTTGATAGATTAGGAGTTTTTAAATATTCAGAGGAAGAAGGTACTAGTGCAGCTATAGATTATAAAGATAATATACCTAAAGAAATAAAAGAAGAGCGATATTCTGAGATAATGAAAGTTCAACAAAAAATTAATTTATCAAAAAATAAATCAAGATTAGGTAAAATTGAAAAGGTTATCGTTGATGTATCTAATGAAGAGGGCTGGTCTCTTGCAAGGTCATATAGGGATGCTCCAGAAATAGATAATTATGTTAAAATTAATCATAAATTAGATATTGGTAAATTTTATAATGTTAAGATAACTGATGCTTATGAATATGATGTTTTAGGAGAATTAATTAATTAAGAAAAATTTTAAAATATTAAGTATTGATCATATAGCTGTTGCTACGAAAACTTCTAAAAGTTTACGTTCTTTGTTTGTTGATATATTAGGAATGGAATCATCAAAAAAAGAAACAATTGCTTCAGAACTTGTGGATGTTATTAAACTTTATCCTCAGAATGGTGATACATCAATTGAAATTGTTGAGCCAATTGAAAATAATGATACAATAAATAAATTTATAAATAAAAATAAGCAAGGCATACATCATATTGCTTTGAATGTAGATAATATTGAAAATGCAATATTATTTTTACAATATAAAAATATCCCACTTATTTATGATAAGCCAAAGGTAGGTTCTAGCAATAAATTAATAACATTTATTCATCCAAAATCTTCGCCAGGTGTTCTTATAGAACTTTGTCAAAAACAATAAACTAATTTGAATATTAAACAAATAGTCAGAAATCTTCCTAATAATCCTGGAGTTTATTTCTTTAAGGATAAAAAGGATGAAATTATCTATATTGGAAAAGCTAAGAATCTCAAAAAACGAGTATCTTCATATTTTAATAAAAGCAATTCTTCTTCCAAAAATAAAGTAATGATTTCCAAGACAAATGACTTGGAAATTATTGTAGTAGAAAATGAGGTAGAAGCACTATTGACTGAATCAAATTTAATTAAAATTCATAAGCCACGTTATAATGTTTTTATGAAAGATGATAAAACATTCCCTTATATAATTATAACTAATGAGAAATATCCAAGAGTTGAGTTGATAAGAAAGAAAAAAATATTAAAAGATAAGCATATATATTTTGGTCCATATACGGACATTTATTATTTAAAATCTGTTCTAAAAACATTACATCAAATTTTCCCTATAAGAACATGTGATTATAAATTAATTGATAATAAAAAAATAAATAAGAAAAAAACATGTTTTTGTGGATTTTGTCTGAATGAGAAAACTATAAGTACAGATGAGTATGGTAAGATGATCAGCAGAGTTATTTCTTTTTTAAAAGGTAAAAACAAAGATGTTAAAATATATCTGGGTAATTTAATGAAGGATGCAAGTGATACTTTTCGTTATGAACAGGCAGCACGTTTAAGAAATCAAATAGTTGCTTTAGAAATATTTGTAAAAAAACAAAAAAAATTAACTCAAAACTTTGAAAATCAAGATATATTCAATATTTCTTATAAAGAAAATTATGGGATAGCATTTGTAATGAGAATAAGGAATGGCTTGCTTGTTGGTAAAGAATCATTTGATTTAAAAATTAATAATAAATTTAATTTAGTTAATGAATTGGATAAATTTATTGTTCAATATTATCATCTAACAATGGATGTACCATCAGAGATTATTTTGCCTTGTAAAATTAACAGCTTAGATAATATAAGAAAATGGTTGTTTAAAAAATTTAATAAAAAGATATCAATACTTTCACCTTTAAGAGGAAATAAGAAAAATATTTTACAAGTATGCATTAAAAATAATGATTTAAAGTTAAAAGAAATGTTATTTAGAAAAATAAAGAGAAAAGAATATATTCCTAAGATTTTATCAGAATTAAAGGATTCTTTAAATATGTCTGTACTGCCTCGTAGAATAGAGGCCTTTGATAATTCAAATATTAATGGAAGTAATCCGGTTGCTGGATTAGTATGTTTTGTAAATGGCAAACCTGCTAAGAGTAAATATAGATATTTTAATATTAAATCAGTTAAAGGAATTGATGATTTTGAATCAATGAGAGAGGTAGTATACAGAAGGTACAAAAGGCAAATTAAAGAAAAGCGTAAATTACCAGATTTAATATTGATTGATGGTGGAAAAGGCCAACTTTCCGCTGCAAAAAGTTCTTTAGATAGACTAAATCTTGAATATATAACTGTTGTAGGATTAGCAAAGAGATTAGAGGATGTTTATTTACCTGGTTTATCTAATCCTCAAAATATTAGTAAAACTTCATCTTCACTGTATTTGTTAAGAAAAATTAGAGATGAAGTTCATAGATATTCTGTGAATTTTCATAGACTTAAAAGAACAAAAGATTTATTTAATTCTAGATTAAATAATATAAAAGGTGTTGGCAAAAAGAGAATCCAAATTATATGGGATAATTATGATAGTTTGCAAAATTTAAAATCTGATACAATAAAAAATATTCAAGATAAGACAGGCTTTACAGAAAAGTTAATTAATAACATAATAAATAATCTGAAATGAAAAAAATAATATTAATCAGACATGCTGAATCACCTTTTGGTTATATAAAAATAAAGGATTTTGATAGGCCTCTTAATGAAACAGGAATATCTGAAGCAAATTTAATGGGTAATCAAATTAAAAAATATAAAATGAAAGTTGATTGTATTATAACAAGTGGAGCAAATAGAGCATTTAATACATCTAGTATAATTGCTAATTGTATTTGTTATAATATTAAAAAAATAAAAATTGATGATAATATTTACAATTCATCAACTGATTTTATGATAAATTTGATTAATAATATATCAGATGATTATAAGACTGTTATGATTTTTGGACACAACCCCACGTTGCATCATTTATCTCAGATATTATCTGGAGAAATCATAATTAATTTCCCAACTTGTACAATGTATTCTATTATATTTGATCTTAGTTCATGGTCAGAAATTATTAAGGGTAAAAAAGAGTTTATGATTTATCCTGACTTATTTAAATAATTATCGTATATCAATACATTTCTAGATATTTTATCTTTAAATTATCTCCATGAAATATTTCTATATAATACTTTTACTATGTTTGTTTTCTTGTAATCAAGATAAGCATATAAAAAAATATTCAATTCCAAAGTTAAAAAAAGTTGATAAAAGTAATTTATTTTCTGAAGATAAAGTTAAAAAATCATTTAACTGGCTTGTTCCTGAAAATTGGAATGAAGGTATAAAATCATCAATGAGATTAGCAAGTTATAGCATTCCTTATAATGATAAAGTTGCAGATGTATCTATAACTAATTTTTCAGGAGATGGTGGGGGGTTACTCCAAAATATTAATAGATGGAGAAAACAATTAGGACTAAAAGATATAACTAATGAGAATTTAGAGGAAATGATAGAAGTTAAAGAATCTAAATTGGGAAATTATAAATATATTAAGATTATTAATAAAGAAAATAAAGATACAGCTTTTTTATGTTCAATTATTCAAATTGATAATAGCACAATATTTGTAAAATTAAATAGTACAATTGAGGGAATAAAAATACTTGAAAATGAATTTATTAATTTTTGTTCATCATTTTACTAGTGTATAGTTTTAAAAAATATATTACAATTGTAGGTTCTCCAAAAATTTTTGCATATACAGTTATATGGATGATAGTATTGGTTTTTATTGGTACAATTGTTCAAAAAGATATAGGATTATATTCTGCACAAATGCAATATTTTTCCAGCTGGTTTAAATGGGTATGGTTTTTACCTTTTCCAAGCGGAAAATTAACAATGTTAATTATGTTTATTAATTTATCATGTTACTTTTTTAGACCAGGTATATTATTTAAAAATAAACTAGGTATTAGTATAACACATTTTGGGGTTATTCTAATGCTATTAGGAGGTGGTTTAACATCTTTTTTTAGTAATGATGGAAGTATTGTTATTGATGAAGGAGAAAAATCAAATTTTTATGAAAATTACTATAATAAAGAATTTGCTATTGTTGATACCTCAAATCCTGATTTTGATAGATTTGTTATTTTTGATGATCCTTTATTAAGAATAAATAACGTATTATCCGAAGAAACAATCCCCTTTGATATTGAAATTCTTGATTATTTTATTAATTGTAAACCAATAGCAAGAATCTATGAAGGTGGTAATGAATTTAAAGGAATGGCTAAAAATTTTATTTTGCAAGAGATTTTATCTGAAAAAGAATATGAGAAAAATATTTCTGGTATAATTTATAAAATTATTAATTCTGAATCTTCAGATGGAATATATATTAATTATATTGGTCAACCTATAACCCAGACTTTAACTGATAGTAATAAAGATTATATGCTTTTTTTAAGAAGGCAGAGAACTTATTTGCCATTTGAATTAGAGTTGGTTAATTTTGAAAAAGTTATGCATCCTGGAACAAATATAGCAAAAAGCTATTCTTCTTTGGTTAACTTGATTGAAGATAGTGTTCCTAGGAAAATTTTAATCTCCATGAATGAACCGTTAAGACATCGAGGGTATACCTTTTATCAAGCTTCTTTTATAGAAGAAGGATTTAAACAAACAACTGTTTTGGCAACAGTTAAAAACCAGGGGAGATTATTTCCTTATATTTCAACAATAATTATGTGTATTGGTATTTTATATCATATGTTGTTTATGATTTTTAGAAGGAAATCTTTATGACAAATAAAACATTTGGTATAATTGGATTTATTATTTTTTCTTCTATTTTTTGCGAAGATTTTACATATAAAGAATTACCTGTATTGCAATCAGGAAGAATTAAGCCTCTTGATACATATTCTAAGAATTCTCTGCTTCAGTTTTATGGAAAAAAATCTATTAAACTTGATGATGGTAATAGTTTGAGTTCAATTGATTGGTTGTTTGAATCTTTTATAAATCCAAATGAAGAATTTGAAAGGGAAATCTTTAATATAAGAAATCCTGAAGTTGCATTTAGTTTAGGTTTAGGTAAGAATGATGATCATAGATATAATTTTACTCAAATTATAGATGGCTTTAGAGATAATAAGGATTTATTAGAAGTATTAAAAAAGAAAGAAGAAAATAATCAGACTTTAGTAGATAAACAAATAATTGAAATTTATAATAATATTTTATCATTTGATCAAATTTCTCATGGAGTATATTGTCTATTACCTTTAATTAATTTATCAAATGAAGTTAATCGTGAATTTATGGGCTTAGATTCTAGTGAATCTTTAAGCTACTCATATTTTATGAGGAATATAGATAGATTTAGATTTTTATTACAAAATTTACTTGATACTGATGAAAATGACTGGAATGAATCTCATTTAGAAATAAGTAAAATTGCTTTTCAATTAGAATCAATGACTCAGTTTCATTATGCTCAATCAATTAAAATCATTCCTGGGGGTGATAATGAATGGTTCTCACCTTGGGAAATGATGGATGGAAGAGAGCTGACTCAATTTCAATATGAAATTTTAGAATTATATGAGAAATTATTTTATTATTATGTTAATGATGATATTTTATCTGTTAATAAATATGCTGACTTAATAATTACTAAGATTGATAATAATTATAACCTTGAGACTTCCTTGTTATCTTTAGAAACGTTTTACAATAAAATAAACATATTTTTATTTAGTATGATATTTTATATAGTCGGATTTTTTTCTATGTGTATTGGTTGGATGATATTTAATAAATATTTGCATATTTTTTCATTTTTATCAATGATTTTAGGTTTTTTCATTCATGGGATCGGAATAATCTTTAGAATGATAATTATGCAAAGACCTCCAGTTAGCACTCTTTATGAATCTATTGTATTCGTTGGATTCATTTTGGTAATGTTTGCCTTAATTTTTGAATATTTTAGAAAAGATTCTTTAGGTATTTTGATTGCTAGTGTTGGTGGTATTTTTTTACATTTTGTTGGATTTAAATACGCAGCTGATGGTGACACTTTGGGTGTGCTTATGGCTGTCTTGAATTCAAATTTTTGGTTAGCAACACATGTAACAACAATAACTACTGGATATGGAGTTTCATTAGTTGCAGGTCTTATGGGTCACATTTATCTTGTCGTAAATTTAATAAAGCCTAAAAACAAGGTGTTGTTAAATAAAATATTTAATAATGCTTATGGTCTAACATTGATGGGTCTATTTTTTACAATGTTTGGAACAATTTTGGGTGGTATTTGGGCTGATCAATCCTGGGGAAGATTTTGGGGATGGGATCCAAAAGAAAATGGTGCATTGTTAATCGTATTATGGCATTTAATGATGCTTCATTTAAGAGTATCTGGTATTGTTGGTAAAGTTGGTTATGCCTATGGAATTTCTCTTGTTAATATTATAGTTGCTCTTGCATGGTTTGGTGTAAATCTTTTAAATGTTGGTTTGCATAGTTACGGTTTTACAGATAATGTTGCAATGAATTTATTTTTATTTATTCTAGTTGAATTATTATTCACATCATCACTTCTCTATTTAATAAAAAGAAAAAGGTAATTTATGTCAATTTATTTTGAATTATAGTTTTTATTAAAAAATTCATCAAGTTTTGGCTTTATAACAACTTTGCAGTAGGCTTGTGATGAATTGTTCTTATAATAATCCTGATGATATTTTTCTGCCTCATAGAATATCTCTAGTTTTGTAATCTCAGTTACAATTGAATCTTTAAATTCATCACTTTCATTTAGAATTTTTTTATACTTTTCAGCAGATATTTTTTGTTCTTGACTATTATAGAAAATAGCAGATCTGTATTGTGTGCCAATATCTGCTCCTTGCCTGTTTAATGTTATTGGATTATGATTTTCAAAAAAAACTTGTAGCAGTTTTTCATAAGATATGATTTTAGGGTCATATGATACTTTGCATACCTCTGCATGATTTGTTTTCCCAGTACATATGTCTTTATATGTAGGATTTTTTGTGTTTCCTCCTGTGTAACCAGAAATAACATCTGATACTCCGTTTAGTTGAGAAAAAATTGCTTCAACGCACCAAAAGCATCCAGCTCCAAAAATTGCATAATTCATAAATAACCTTTATTAAAATTGAATTTATTTTTTAATTTCTAATATGAATAATTTAATCAAGATACTGTTTTCTTTTATACTTATTATTTCTTGTGATGATTATAATCCAGTAGTTGTTGACGAATGTAATAATGATATTGATCAAGATAGTATTTGTGATAATATTGATAGTTGTATTTGCACTCAATTTACAAAGGATAATGGAGCAGATCCTTCTTTGATAGAAAATCAAGATTGTATAGTGGGAGATATTTGCTTAACTAGAGGTAGCTCTGGAGCATTGTATAATGCCTATGTATATAGTAGTTATAATGAAATGTTGGATGCTTATAATAATGGTGATAGCGTTTCAATTCAATGGGCAGAAGGTACAGTTGATGAAGCTGAAAATGGTGGTTTAGTTTTTTGGAATGGATTAACTAATGAAGCTGGCAATTTCGGTCAGCTTGTTCAATTGCCCGATAGAGATATTGTTGCTTATCTAGTTGATTATGATATTTATTTGAATTTTAATTTTCTAAGCTGGACTTCCGGTCAGCAAGGCGCAGGTTTTTCGTATATCAGAGACATTCCTATCATTTCACAGTAAAATTATAAGAAATAAATAAAATTACTTAAAAATAAGAAATATTGTCATTAATATATATGTAGTGAAAATTAATAAAACAAGACAATATGGCAGGTTTTAAATTAACTTCAAAATATAAGCCATTAGGTGATCAGCCTAAAGCAATTGATTCTCTTTTCAGTGGGTTGAAAAATAATAATAGAGATCAAACTTTATTAGGAATTACTGGTTCAGGAAAAACTTTTACTATTGCAAATGTAATTCAAAAAGTTCAGAAGCCAACGCTTATTTTATCTCATAATAAAACTTTAGCAGCCCAATTATATGGAGAGTTTAAATCATTATTCCCAGATAATGCTGTAGAATACTTTATTTCGTATTATGATTATTATCAACCTGAGGCTTATATGCCAGTTACTGATACATATATTGAAAAAGATTCTTCAATTAATGCTGAGATTGATAAACTAAGGATTAAATCATCTACATCTCTTGTATCTAGAAACGATGTGATTGTTATTGCTAGTGTAAGTTGTATTTATGGTGTTGGTTCACCTAAAGAATATACAGATTTGTTGCTTTCAGTTAAAAAAGATCAAATAATTTCTCCTAAGGAATTATTCAAGTCTTTAGTTGATATTCATTATATAAGAAATGATATGATACTTGAAGGGGGTATATTTAGAGTTAGAGGAGATATCGTTGATATATTCCCTATATATGATGAACATCCTATTAGATTAGAGTTTTTTGGTGATGAAATAGAAAAAATTTCAACTTTTGATTTAATTACTGGAGAAATTATAAAAGAAATTAATGAAATAACATTTTATCCATGTAAAAATTTTGTTACATCAAGAGATACAATAAATAAAGGTATAAAATTAATTAAAAAAGAATTGTTTGATAGATTAAAGATTTTAAGAAATAATGGTAATTTACTTGAAGCTCAAAGGCTTGAACAGAGGACTTTTTATGATATAGAAATGATGTTAGAGCTTGGATATTGCTCAGGTATTGAAAATTATTCAAGACATCTTGATGGAAGAAAAAAAGGAGAAAGACCATATTGTTTATTAGATTTTTTCCCTGAAGATTTTTTAATGATTATTGATGAATCTCATGTTACAATACCCCAAGTTCGAGCTATGTATAATGGTGATAGATCGAGAAAAGAGACATTAGTTGAACATGGCTTTAGATTGCCATCTGCTTTAGATAATAGGCCTATGAAATTTGATGAATTTGAAGAAAAAATTAATCAAGTAATTTATGTTTCTGCTACTCCATCTGAGTATGAAACTTTATTATCAGAAAATAATATTATAGAACAAATTATTAGGCCAACTGGTTTACTTGATCCTCAAATTGAAATTCATAAAACAAAAGGTCAAATTGATTTCCTAATAGAGAATATTAAGAAGGTAGTTAAAAGAAATGAAAGAGTTTTAATTACAACAATAACAAAAAAATCAGCTGAAGATTTAACTGATTATCTGAATTCTATGGGTTTGCAGTGTCAATATATGCATAGTGATATTGATACAATTGAGCGAGTAAAGATTTTGCGTGGACTAAGATTAAAACATTTTGATGTTTTAATAGGTATAAACTTATTAAGAGAAGGTTTAGATTTGCCAGAGGTTTCATTAGTTGCAGTCATTGATGCGGATAAACAAGGTTTTTTAAGATCTAAATCATCTTTGATGCAAGTAGCAGGAAGAGCTGCAAGAAATATTAATGGTAGAGTAATATTATTTGGAGATATTATAACAGAATCAATGAAATATTTAATAGATCAGACTAATAGTAGGCGAAAAATTCAAAATAGATATAATAAAAAAAATAACATAACCCCTAAAACAATATTAAAAAATATTGATGAAATTAAGTCTACTACTGTTGTAGCTGATAATGATATAGAGGAAATTATTAATGATGATATAGAAATTCAAATAAATAATCTTGATTCAATTGAATTAAAAGACAAAGTAAAAGAAATTGAAAGAAAAATGTTAAATTATGCTAAGGATTTACAGTTTGAAAAAGCAGCTTTATTAAGAGACCAATTGGAAAAATTAAAAAATGTATAATGTTTTATTATTAGGTTCAGGTGGTAGAGAGCATTCAATTGCATGGACACTTTCTAAAGATAGAAAAGTTAATAAGCTTTATTGTGCTCCTGGAAATGCTGGTACATTTTCTATAGCAACAAATATTCCTTTAGATATTATGGATAATGAATTGATTTATGATTTTGTAAAAAAAAATAAAATTAATCTAATTATTGTAGGGCCAGAACAACCATTGGAAAATGGAATAGTTGATTATTTTGAAGATAGAGATATTAAAATATTTGGTCCTTCAAAGTATGCTTCTCAATTAGAAACAAGTAAGTTATTTGCTAGATATATTATGGAAGAATATAATATACCTCAACCAGCTTTTTTTGAATGTTCTAATGAAGAAGAAATTCTATCTTTAAAAAATAAATTGGGTTTTCCAATGGTTTTAAAAGCAGATGGATTAGCAGCTGGTAAAGGAGTTATTATTTGTAATAATGATTCAGAGCTTAATCTTGCAATTGATGAAATGATAATTAATAAAAAATTTGGTTCTGCTTCTTCTAAAATATCAGTTGAAGAATGTTTGAAGGGAGATGAACTTTCTGTATTTGCTATTTGTGATGGTGAGAATTATAAAATTATTAATTCTGCACAAGATTATAAAAGAATTTTTGATAATGATATGGGTCCAAATACAGGTGGTATGGGAGCATACGCACCAACACCTTTGTTTGATGAAGAGTTAAGAAAAAAAGTTGAAAAAACAATAATAAAACCAACTTTGAGAGCAATGTCAGATAAAGGACATCCATTTAAGGGATTTTTATATATAGGTTTAATGATGGAAGATAATGAACCTTATGTAATAGAGTTTAATGTAAGATTAGGTGATCCTGAAGCACAAGTATTGATTCCATTGATAAAGAGTTCATTTTTAGAAATAATTTTATCATCTATAAATGGTAATTTAGGCTCATTAGAAATTGACTTAGATGATAGTTATGCTGTTACTGTAGTTTTGGCTTCTAATGGTTATCCAAATCCATATAAGAAAGGTATGAAAATTACGGGCCTAGATAAAATTAAGGATGAGATTGTTTTTCATGCTGGTACTAAATTTGAAAATAATAATCTAATTGCTTCAGGAGGTAGAGTGTTGAATGTAATTGGTTTAAATAAAAACTTAAAATCTGCAATTGACAATGCATATAGCTTAACAGAAAAAATAAATTTTGATAATAAATATTTCAGGAAAGACATTGGTAGTAAAGCATTTAAATATTTAAAAAAAGAGGATCAGTAATGATTGATTTAGATAAAATAAAACAGTCAGTGGGTATGATTGGTGATTCTGATCAAATTGTAGAAATTCTCACCTTAATTGGTCAAATTGCGTCAACAGATATTTCAGTTTTAATAACTGGAGATTCTGGGTCTGGAAAAGAAATGGTTGCTAAGGCAATACATAAAAACAGTAAGAGAAAGTTTGAATCTTTAATTATAGTAAATTGTGCTGCTATTCCATCAGGAATACTAGAGAGTGAATTATTTGGTCATAAAAAAGGTTCATTTACAGGAGCTGTTGATAATAAAATTGGTTATTTTGAATCAGCTCATAAAGGAACTATTTTCTTAGATGAAATTGGTGAATTGCCTAAAGAAACTCAGTCTAAATTACTTAGAGTTATTGAAAGCGGTGAATTTATGAGAGTTGGAGAATCTAAAACAAACAAGGTTGATGTTAGAATAGTTGCTGCAACAAATAAAAAACTTTTAAATGAAGTAAATAAGGGTAACTTTAGAAAAGATTTATATTTTAGATTAAAAACAATTAATATAAATGTCCCATCTTTATCTGATCATCTTAGTGATTTGCATCTATATATTGAAAGGTTTGGACTAGAGTTTACAAATAAGAATGATATTGCATTTAAAGGTTTTTCATCTGAGGCAATATCTGAAATGAAAAAATATAGTTGGCCTGGTAATATAAGAGAATTAAAAAATGTAGTTGAGAGTTTGATTGTCATGAATCATGGTTTGCGTATAACAGATGAAATGGTAAGAAAAAGTTTAAATATGGGTTCAATAAATAATAATGATAGTTTGCCTGTTTCTTTAGATGGAGACTCTGATCAGCTTGAAAGAGAATTAATTTTAAAACAATTATTGTATTTAAGACAAGATGTTAATGAATTAAAACAGATTATAACTTCTGGAAAAACATTAACTTCTAATGATAAACCAGCTAATCCAGCTTTATTTTTACCAACCTCTAATGATGAAAATAATAATAAATTGAATAAAGTTCAATTTTCAAATGTAGAAGATGCTTCAATTTCAGGATTAAAAGAGGAAGCCGTTGGTGAAATGACAATGGATGAATTAGAAAAAGAAGCTATAGAGAAATATTTAAGAAGATTTAAAAATAATAGAAAAAAGACCGCAAAAGCTTTGAATATATCAGAAAGAACGTTATATCGAAAAATTAAGGAGTATGATGTTTAGGTTAGTGTATTATATGATATTTTTATTTATGTTTTCTAATTGTAGCTATTATTCATTTAAAGGTTCAATCCCAGCTCATATAAAAAATGTTGTTATTCCTCCAATTGTTAATAAAACTTCAGAATATACTGTTGCTACTATTTTAAATGAAAAATTGTTAGATTTATTGTTATTAGAGAATATTTTAGATATAGTATCATATGAAAGTGCAGATAGTAAATTAGATATAATTATTAAATCTATTACAGATAAACCGAATGTATTTACACCTGACAATTCTACTGGTTATGAAATAGTGAATGAATGGAAGGTTATGATTCAAGTGGATATGATTTGGTATGATTTAGTTAATAATAAAGATATTATTAATAAATCAATTACTGAATGGTCTACATATAGTTTAGATGCAGATATAGGAAATGATTTGATAGATAATGATTTAGATGGTTTAATAGATTCTGAAGATAGTGATGAGTATGGGACACCCAAAGAAGGAGCAATGAGAATAGCAATTGATAAAGTTTCTAAGAGAATAATTAATGAGATAACATCAACATGGTAAAAAGGAAAGTATGGAATTTGTAAAAATAAAAGATATTAAAAATTATAAAAATAAGACTATAACACTTAAAGGATGGGTTTATAATAGTAGAAGTAGTGGAAAAATTGGATTTCTTATGTTAAGGGATGGATTTGGAATTGTCCAGTGTATATTTGAAAAAAGTAAATTAGGTGATGAAAATTTTAATTTATTTAAGACTCTTACTCAAGAATCTTCATTGGAAGTTATTGGAAATATTGTTGAAAATGAAAGAGCTCTAGGTGGATATGAAATCTTAGTTGATTCATTTAAAATTTATCAATTATCAAAAGATTATCCAATTACTCCAAAAGAGCATGGTATTGATTATTTAATGAATAATAGGCATCTATGGTTACGATCAAAAAAACAATATGCAATATTAAAAATTAGACATAGAATTATAAAATCAATAAGAGATTTTTTTGATAATAATGATTTTACATTAGTTGATACACCTATATTTACTCCAAATTCAGCTGAGGGTACATCAACATTATTTGAAACAGATTATTTTGATCAAAAAGCTTACTTATGTCAAACTGGTCAATTGTATGGAGAAGCAAGTGCTCTGGCTTTTGGTAGACATTATAATTTTGGTCCCTGTTTTAGAGCTGAAAAAAGTAAGACTAGAAGACATTTAACTGAATTTTGGATGGTGGAACCTGAAATTGCTTTTTGTGATATTGAAGAGAATATGGAATGGGCTGAAAATTTATTAGTATATATTGTAAGTGAAGTATTAAATAATAATACTAATGAATTAAAAACTTTAGAAAGAGATATTTCTAAATTAAGTGAAATAAATGGGTCATTTCCTCGTTTGAGCTATACAAAGTGCATTGATTTGCTAAAAGATGCAGATTATAATATAGAATGGGGTGATGATTTTGGTTCTCCTGAAGAATCATATATTTCAGATCAATATAATAAACCTGTTATTGTCTATGGTTTCCCTTCAAAAATAAAAGCTTTTTATATGAAAAGAGATTCAGAAAATCCAAAAGTAGTTTTAGGTATGGATATATTGGCACCCGAGGGTTATGGTGAAATAGTTGGTGGTTCTGAGAGAGAGGTTGATATTGAGGTTCTTTTAGAACGAATTAATGAAGAAGGTTTAAATAAAAAAGATTATGATTGGTTTTTAGATTTAAGGAAATATGGATCAGTTCCACATTCAGGTTTTGGAATGGGCATTGAAAGAGTAGTTTCTTGGATATGTGGTTTATCACATATAAGAGAAACAATCCCTTTTGCTCGAACAATGAGCAGGTTAAACCCATAAGGTGACATTACAACAACAAATATCAAATTGGATTTTAAATTATTTAAAAGAAAATAATTTAAAAACTTTAGTAATTGGTATATCAGGCGGTATTGATTCGGCTGTAACTTCTACATTATGTGCAATGACTGGATATCCTACAAAATTAT
>Ga0066846_10000103_pt1 | contig 35043 bp, 32 predicted proteins | sample ETNtaG_33_FD_65489 | JGI IMG/M metagenome (GOLD analysis project Ga0066846, IMG submission 65489) | Marine microbial and viral communities from oxygen minimum zone, Eastern Pacific Ocean - ETNP201310SV76 | ecosystem: Environmental > Aquatic > Marine > Oceanic | place: Pacific Ocean: Eastern... | reverse complement strand
TGGGAGCAGTAGCTGTAAAGGAAGAAATTTATGATGCTGTTATGGATGCTTCTCCAAAAGGAGCTGTGGAATTATTTCACGGTTATACATATTCTGGCATTCCAGCTTCTGTTGCGGCGGCCTTAGCAGTTCAGGATATTTTTGAAAAAGAAAATATTTTCAAAAAAGTAAAAGAAATGTCCCCATATTTTTTAGATGCAATATTTTCTCTCAAGGATCTTTCCGCTGTAGATAATATTCGAGGATATGGAATGCTGGCTGGCATAGATATAAAATTAAAAGAAAAACCGGGTAAAGCTGGATTTGAGTGTTTCAAAGCTTGTTATGATGTAGGAGTTAACTTCAAAGCGACAGGCGACTGTTTAATTATTGCTCCACAGTTTATTTGTGAAAAAAAACATATCGACGAGATAATCGAAAAGTTGAGATCTGGTATTTCTAACTACATGAAAAAATAATCATGCGCATAGGAGTTCCTAAAGAAATTAAACCTCAGGAAAATAGAATAGGGTTAACGCCAGAAAGTGTAAAAGCTTTAACTTCAGAGGGTCATGAAGTTCTGGTTGAAAACAATGGTGGATATGAAGCGGGTTTTGATGATGAGCAATATAAAAATTCTGGAGCGAAGATAGTTAGTAAAGCAGAGGATATTTTTAATGATTCTGAAATAATTGTAAAAGTAAAAGAACCATTAACAAATGAAATAAAAATGATTAGAGAAAATCAAATTATTTTTACTTATCTTCATTTAGCCGCAGCTAAAGAATTAACAGAAGGTTTAGTTAAATCAAAAGCAATTTGTATTGCTTACGAAACAATAACAGACAAGAATGGAAGATTGCCATTACTAGCACCAATGAGCGCGGTGGCTGGAAGAATGTCAGTCCAAGCTGGAGCTCATTGTTTAGAGAAAAATCAAAAAGGAAGAGGTATATTGCTAGGCGGTGCACCAGGTGGTGAACCAGGTAATGTTGTAATACTTGGTGGAGGAGTTGTTGGAGAAAATGCAGCCATTATTGCAACAGGCATGAGAGCAAAAGTTCATATAGTTGATAAATCAAAAGAAAGATTAAAAGAACTAAAAGAAATTTTTGGGAATAAAATTATTCCACAATTAAGCAGCGAAACTGATTTAGAAAAACTAATCTCCAAGTGTGATTTACTAGTAGGAGGTGTTTTGGTTCCAGGGGCAGAAGCTCCAAAATTAGTAACAAAAAAAATGATCAAAAAAATGAAAAGAGGGTCGGTAATTGTTGATGTAGCTATCGATCAAGGAGGGTGTGTTGAAACAAGCAAACCAACTACTCATGCAAATCCTACTTACATTATTGATGATGTGGTTCATTATTGTGTGGCCAATATGCCTGGTGGAGTCCCACGCACATCAACGCTTGCGTTAAACAAAGTAACTTTACCTTTTTTATCTAAACTTGCAAAAGAGGGTGTTAAAAAAGCTTTAACTAGTGACTCTAATTTTATGGCCGGATTAAATGTTTATAAAGGCAATGTAACCTACAAAGCTGTCGCTGAAGTATTTGGTTATAAATATATTTCTCCAAATGATTTGATAAATTAATAATGTACAAACCTTTGCCAAAGCAATTAACAATCAAAAAATCTCCTATAGAAGGTTTAGGATTGTACGCCACAGAAGATATCAAAAAAAATTCATTTATTGGTGTAACTCATGTTAGAGATGAACAATTTGAAAACAAATATATAAGGACACCAGTTGGCGGATTTTATAATCATTCTAACGAGCCTAATGTTATCAGAATGGTTTCAGATGCATTGCCTAAATTGACATTTGGAGATTCGGTAGATTCAAAAAAGAATATTCGAGAAGAAAAAGACAGCAAAAAAAATTTAGAAGATGTATTTTATCATCTACAAGAAAAAAGTGATGCAAAATACATGTTTTTAATAACAATTAAAGATATTAAGGCAGGCGATGAAATAACAGCTAATTATAATCTTTATACTTATCCTAAAACTGGAGTAGGCATACAAACTTTCTAAAATATTTCTTATCAATCAGCAACATAGACTGATATTCCTCTTTTATTGAGGTCAATATCAAATTTCTTGTGCAGGGGTGGAAAAGCCCGTTGTTGACAATCCATACGATCACAGGTTCTGCAATTAACACCAATTGGAGTCTCAGTTTTCTTATCATTTAAATTTAGTGTATCCGCATAAACAAAATCTTTAGCATACTTAGTTTGGCAACCTAAACCTATTGATAATAAAGTTTTTTCCATGCCGTGTTTTCCTATTCCTTTTTCTACAGTTCTAGCAATACAGACATATTTTTCACCATTTGACATTTTTGAAACTGCAGCATTTATTTTTCCTGGCATAGTAAAAGCTTTGTAAATGTTCCATCTTGGACAAGCGCCACCGTAACGGGGTATTTCTATACCAGATAAAGAAAACCTTTTGGAAATATTTCCGGCGACATCAGCACGAAGCATATGAAATGGAATACCTTTCATTTTAGGATTCTGAAGACATGTAAGTCTATGAGCAACTTGTTCGAAAGAGACAGCAAAAGTATTTTGTAAAAGCTCAACATCATATCTCTGTTTAATACATTCTTCGTAAAAAAGTTTGTACGGCATTATTATTGCAGCGCCAGCATAATTTAATAAAGCAACTTTTGATAATTTTTTTGATTCTTCGCTAGGAAAAGAAAAGCTATTTAAATATTCATCAATAATATTGTTAGCTTCTAATTGAGCAACATGCGCTGCAGAATATAATTTTTTTGTTTCAAGATTCAAGTAGTCAGAAATATAAAATATTTTTTTAATCTTATCGTATTGTTTAGTGAATGGTTTATTTTCATCTGGAACCAGATCTTTTACTTCTATTTTGTGCTTGATAAGCAAATATTCACATATTGAGGAATATCCAACACGATTATTAGCTTGCATTTTACTAAAGAGAGAACTTGCGAAATCTTCTAATTTTGGAAAATAGTTTTCATTCTCTTGTATAAAATCAGCAACCACTTCACCAGGAAATGAATTTTTTCTGCGATCAATAAATTTGCCAGATATATTTTCTACTTTATTAACTATATCTTGATTCCTCTTTTTATAATTGTCCCCAAGCTTCACCAGTGCTTTTCCAATTAATGGATTGGTATTAACTAGTTCTTTAACATCAAAATTAGTTATGTCTAAATTTTCAAATAAATTATCACCAAGCAAATCCATTAAATCTTGATATAGGTTTGTGTCGGTTTTTTTTGAGATATCTGATATATCGACGTTGAGTTCATTTGCTATCTTTAATAACAATTCCATACTTATTTTTCGCTTGCCGCCTTCCATCAAGTTAAGATATGTCGGTGATATTGACAGTCTATTGGATAAATCAGTTTGTGTAATTCCTAGCTTCTTTCTTTTGGCTTTAATTTTATTAGCTATTTGTTGGTCTATTTGATGCATATTTACAAAATTTACAATAAACAATTATTTATTTACAATAATTTACAAGCAAAATCAATAAAAATATTGCATTTTTCATATTTTGTAAATATAGTAAATATTATGAACGAATTTAAAGACCCAAAAAATCCTAAAAGCAGCCAATTCTTGGATAGAGGATTGTATGTAAATGATGATGACCAAGACTGGGGAAGTGCCGGAATGAACGACGTTCAAGAAGACTCCGAATAAAACCAATTTTATAAATTTATTAATTAATGAGTTCGAAAATTAAATCTGGAAACGTGTCTTTTGATCTCAAAAGATTTGCAGGTATAAAAAGAGATTACTCTAAAGAAGATGTCGAAAAGTTAAAAGGAACATTCAATATTGAATATACCTTATGTAAATCTCAATCAGAAAAACTTTGGAATTTGTTAAATACTGAGCCTTATGTAAATACATTGGGCTCTTTGTCAGGAAATCAGGCAGTACAACATGCAAAAGCAGGACTGAAAGCTATCTATTTAAGTGGATGGCAAGTTGCTGCTGATGCAAATAGTGCTGGAGAAATGTATCCAGACCAAAGTCTATATCCTTACGATAGTGCTCCTAAATTAGTTGAGGCAATGAATAATGCTTTGATTAGGGCTGATCAAATACAATACTTGGATGATAAGGAAAAAAAAATGAAGATAGAGGATCAAGTAGATTATAAAATGCCTATAATAGCGGATGGTGAAGCTGGTTTTGGCGGACCTTTAAACGTATTTGAATTAACAAAAAAATTTATTAAAGCAGGTGCAGCTGGAGTTCACTTTGAAGACCAGTTGGCTTCAGAAAAAAAATGTGGTCATATGGGAGGAAAAGTATTAGTTCCAACTCATACCATGATTAAAAATCTGAAATCTGCAAGATTAGCAGCAGATGTGATGGGAGTTCCTTTAATTATTTTGGCTAGAACTGATGCTAATGCAGCAAAACTTATTACCAATGATTTTGATGAGAATGATAAACCTTTTTTAACCGGAAAAAGATCTCCAGAAGGTTTTTATTATGTTAAAAACGGCTTGGATCAAGCTATTTCAAGAGGTTTGGCTTACGCCCCATATAGTGATTTAATTTGGTGTGAGACATCTAAACCCGATTTACAAGAAGCAAAAAACTTTGCTACAGCAATTCATAAAGAGTTTCCAGGAAAACTTTTAGCATATAATTGCTCTCCCTCATTTAATTGGAAAAAAAATTTATCTGATAAAGAAATAGAAATTTTTCAAAAGGAAATTGGTAAAATGGGCTACAAGTTTCAATTTATAACTTTGGCTGGCTTTCATGCACAGAATTTTGCTATTTTCGATTTAGCAAAAAAGTACAAACAATATGGAATGGCAGCTTATTCAAGATTACAACAAAAAGAGTTTGATAGTGAGAAAGAAGGCTATACTGCAACGAAACATCAAAAAGAAGTTGGAACATCATATTTTGATGCTGTTTCAAATACAATTTCTTCTGGCAAAAGCTCAACTACTGCCATGAAAGATTCTACCGAGACGGAACAATTCTAAAACTCATTTAATTTTTAATAATTTAAAAATATTTTTAAAAGAATAAAATCAAAAGTTGAAATTTCCTTTATATAGCTATTATCTTCTTACAAAACGCAATATATAGAGTATTATTTTTTAAGTTAAGGTTTGATGTATTCAAATTAATGAACGATTATTCCCTTTATTACTCAAGCCAAAATTTTTTTGGCTTGAATATTGTTAACAATAAAAAGAGGAAAAAAATGTATAAATACATTAAACAACTGACTTCTTTGTTCGCAGTAATAGCTGTTTTATTTGCTTTTGCAGGCGAGGCTATGGCAGCAAAGAAATCTAAAACTCTGAAAAACACTCAGAAAAAAGGTTTTGTAAGATGTGGTGTTTCACAGGGATTACCAGGATTTTCTAATGCTGATGCATCAGGAAATTGGACTGGTGTTGACGTTGATGTTTGTAGAGCTGTAGCTGCTGCAGTACTTGGTGATGCGGGTAAAGTTAAATTTACTCCATTAAGTGCTAAAGAAAGATTTACAGCATTAACATCAGGCGAAATCGACATATTATCAAGAAATACTACTTGGACTTTATCTCGTGATGCTGACATAGGTTTAACTTTTGTTGGTGTTAATTTTTATGATGGACAAGGTTTTATGGTTAGAAAAGATTCAGGAATAACTTCTACTAGCCAGTTTAAAAGTGGTCTTTCTGCGTGCGTTAATATAGGAACAACTACAGAATTAAATATGAGAGACTTTTTTACTTCTAAAGGTATATCTTATGAACCTGTAGTGTTCGAAAAAGCTGACGAAGTTGTTGCTGCATACGATTCAGGTCGTTGCGATACTTACACAACAGATAAGTCAGGTTTAGCGGCACAAAGAACAAAAATGAAAGATCCAGATGCACACATTGTGTTACCAGAAACGATTTCAAAAGAACCATTAGGTCCTGTTGTTCGTCAAGGTGACTCAGTTTGGGAAGATATTGTTCGTTGGTCTTTAAACGTAATGATCGAAGCTGAAGAATACGGAATAACATCTGCAAATGCTGATGCTATGAAATCTTCTGAAAATCCACAAATCAAAAGACTTGTTGGAGCAGAAGGTGAACTTGGAGCAGCTTTCGGTTTAGATAATGACTGGAGTTTAAGAATTATCAAACAAGTTGGTAATTACGGAGAAAGCTACAAACGTAATATCGCAGACACTGGCATCTTGCCTGATAGAGGTCCAAATCAACTTTGGACAAAAGGCGGAATTCTTTACGTTCCACCAGCAAGATAATAGTATTAAAATAGTTAATGAAAAAAGGGCTGGATTTATCTAGCCCTTTTTTTTATCCTAAAGTAGTTCAATGAATATTAAAAATACAACTAAAGGTTTTACAGATTTTTTTAAGGATAATTCTAAAATTAGAAATTATTTACCCCAAATCCTAACTCTATTATTTATTGTTTTTTTAATTGGTTATTTTACATATAACGCGCAAGTCAATATGGATAATAGAGGTATTGATTTTGGTTTTCATTTTTGGGGTCAGGAGGCATCATTTGATATCCAATTTTCATTAATAGAATATGATGGCTCACATTCTTATGGAAGAGCTTATTTAGTAGGACTTTTAAATACAATTTTAGTTGCTGTTATAGGTATATTTTTTGCAACTATTTTGGGTATTATTATTGGCGTTTCTAGACTGTCTTCTAACTATTTAATTTCAAGAGTTGCTGAGTGGTATATTGAGATATTTAGAAACATTCCTTTATTGCTTCAATTATTTTTTTGGTATTTTGCTGCGTTAAGAGCTTTACCTCTTCCCAAAGAAGCAATCAATTTTTTTGATGTTTCTTTTTTATCTGTAAAAGGTCTTTACATTCCAAAATTTATTTGGACAAACTTTGATATCTTTATCTACAGTATAATAGCAGCAATAATTTCTATAATTTTTGTATATAATTATGCAAGAAAAAAACAAGAACAGACCGGAACACAAACACCAAAATTTTTAATATCTTTAGGAATAATAATAGTTCTACCATTACTAACTTTTTTGATAGGGGGAGTTTCTTTAAGCTTTGAATATCCAATTCTTAAGCAAATGTCAGAAACTATTTTCAATTATGTAGGAGGGGCAAAAATAATACCTGAATTAATGGCATTAGCAGCAGCTTTATCTTTATATACAGCTACATTTATAGCCGAGTGCGTCAGGGCGGGAATTTTAGGCGTAAGCAAAGGTCAAAAAGAAGCCGCTGGATCACTTGGTTTAACAACAGGGCAAATCTTAAGATTAGTAGTGATGCCTCAAGCTCTAAGAATAATTATTCCACCAACAACAAATCAATATCTAAATTTAACAAAGAATTCTTCTCTTGCCGCCGCTATAGCATATCCAGATATAGTGCTAGTTTTTGCTGGCACTGCAATGATGCAGACCGGAAGAGCAATTGAGATAGTTTCTATTACTATGGCTACTTATTTAACCTTAAGCATTGCAATATCGATACTTATGAACTGGTATAACAAAAAAATAGCGATTAAAGAAAAATGATAAAAAAAATAAATATTTTAGGTACACCAACGCAGGATAAATTAAATTTATTTGTTCCTATGGGAATTTTTTTTATAATCCTAGGTTTTTTGGATGTTATACTTAATGCTCATTTTAAAATAAATTTAACCTCTTTTTTGCCTATATGGATAAATTATTTTGCTCCTCTGATTTTTGGATTTCTTGGATTACATTACATACGAATTGAATTTTCTGGAATTAAAATTTTGGATAATTTAAATAAAAATATTAATTCTAATGGGTTTAATGCGCTATTAACTTTGTTAATCTTATTTGTTTTGATTCAAAATATTCCACCGTTATTAAATTGGTTGTTTTTTGATGCTGATTTTATAGGAACCTCAAAAGAAGAGTGTTCACGAGAAGGCGCTTGCTGGATTTTTGTTAATGTTTGGTTAAAGAGATTTATATACGGACTATATCCAAATGCTGAAATTTGGAGAATTAATTTATCTTTTCTGCTGCTAATTGGATTTATAATTGCTGGATTTTTAGTTCCTGTTAAAGCTAAAAAATACATAATTATATTCCTATTATTTGTTTTTCCCTTTATAGCTATGAATTTAATTTCTGGTGGAAATTTTGGTTTAGAATGGGTTGAAACTGCTGCATGGGGAGGTCTCTCTCTTACATTTATTATCTCAATTTTTGCTCTACTATTTTGTTTTCCTATAGGAATGTTTTTAGCTTTAGGAAGAAGATCTTCGGCTCCAATTATAAGATATTCATCAATTGGCTTTATTGAATTTTGGAGAGGAGTTCCTTTAATCACAGTCTTATTTATGGCTTCAGTTATGTTTCCAATGTTTCTACCCGACGGAACATATATGGATAAACTTGTGCGTGTAATAATAGCCATCACACTTTTTGAGGCTGCATACATGGCAGAAGTAATTCGAGGTGGTCTTCAAGCTTTACCAAGAGGCCAGTATGATGCAGGTAAATCTCTTGGTATGGGTTATTGGAGAATGCATTTGCTTGTAATTTTGCCACAAGCTTTAAAACTTGTAATTCCTGGAGTAGCTAATACATTTTTAGCTTTAGTAAAAGATACACCATTAATTTTAGTAGTTGGATTGCTTGAATTGGTAGGTATGATAGATATGGCAAAATCAAATCCAGATTGGCTTGGCTTTGCCACAGAAGGATATATATTTGCTGGTGTTGTTTTTTGGATTATTTGTTTTAATATGAGCAGATATAGTCAAAGATTAGAAAGAAGATACAAAACAGATAGATAAGATTTATGTCAGATAAAATAATAGAAATGAAAGAAGTAAATAAGTGGTTTGGAGATTTCCAAGTCCTTAAAGACATAAATCTTATGGTTAATCAAAAACAGAAAATCGTAGTTTGTGGTCCATCAGGATCAGGCAAATCAACTTTGATAAGATGTATTAATAGATTAGAAGAACATCAAAAAGGAAAAATTATTGTTGATGGAATAGAACTTGATGAAAATACAAAAAATATTGAACAAATTAGAGCTGAAGTTGGTATGGTTTTTCAACAATTTAATTTATTTCCTCATCTATCAATTTTAGATAACTGTACTTTAGCTCCAATATGGGTGAAAAAAACTCCAAAAAAACAAGCTGAAGAATCTGCATTAAAACAATTAGAAAAAGTTCAAATATTAGATCAAGCAAAAAAATTTCCTGGACAACTTTCTGGCGGACAACAACAAAGAGCAGCTATTGCACGTGCGTTATGCATGGAACCAAAAATTATGCTTTTTGATGAACCTACATCAGCTTTAGACCCTGAAATGATCAAAGAAGTTTTAGATGCAATGGTAAATCTAGCAAAAGGTGGAATGACCATGATTGTAGTTACACATGAAATGGGATTTGCTAAAGAAGTAGCCGATGAAGTGATTTTTATGGATGAAGGCATGATTGTTGAAAAACAACCAACCAAAGATTTTTTTGCAAATCCTAAAAGTGATAGAACTAAGCTATTTTTAAGTCAAATTTTATAAATTCATTTTTTAATGTCTAGAATTTATAAAAATGTAATTTTCTTATTATTTTTAATTCTTCCGATCACAGTAAATGCTCATGTGCAGCATTATGATAAATTGAATAAAATTGAATTTGATATTTATAGAAATAACAAACATATTGGAAAACATATATTTTCGTTTAAAAAATCGGACAACGAAATAGCAGTAGAGAGTGAAATAAATTTTGAAATAAAAAAATTCGGCGTGGTCTTATATAAATATCATGTAAAAGGTACAGAATACTATAGAGACGGAAAGCTGATTAAATTTAACTCGAAAACTAATCAAAATGGGAAAGAAAAGTATGTAAATTTAAAAGCTGAAGGAAAGGATCTAGTAATTGATGGCTCTTCATTCAAAGGAAAGGTTTCACAAGAATATTTATTAGGTACATGGTGGAATCATAGTATTGTTAAAGCTCCAGCTCAAATTAGTGCTGTATCGGGAAGAATAATTAAACAGAAAGTAACATTTTTAGGTAAAGAAAAGATTAAATTAGGAAACAAAGTATTTAAAACTCTACATTTTAACTTTTCATCAATAGATAAAAAGTTGAAGGAAAGCAAAAGATTGAACACTGATGTTTGGTACGATGAAGAAACCTTAAACTGGGTTAAAGCAACGTTCGAAAAAAAAGGAAAATGGGAATATAAGTTATTAGAAGTTAAATAATAATATTTTTTTATCCATTTTTGAAAAATTGTGTCAACCCTTTCGTCAAGTTTTTTTTTGTAAAAGATAATGAAATTTGGGGCTGATTTGCCCAAAATTAGTATTAAAAAAAAGTTATTTTGTTGTTGCAATGAAATTGAATATAAGGTTGAATTTAAAACTTCAAGGTCTTTAAGGGGGATATCAATGGAAGGAAATTTTAATAAACATCTAGGTTCTAAGCTTAGAATGAGAAGATTAGCACTAGGATTAACTCAAACAAAAGTAGCGCAAGCAATTAATGTTACATTTCAACAAATACAAAAGTATGAAAAAGGCACAAATGGAATAAGTTCACTTAGAATAATGCAATTAGCAAATTTTCTTAAGGTTCCAGTTGTATATTTTTTTGAGGATTACCCAGGATATGAAAATAAAGTAGAAGAAACTAACGTTGATGATATTAACTACTCATTTTTAGCAAAATTATTTACAACACTTTCAGCTCAACAAAAAGATAGAATATTACAAGTATTAGGTAATACAAAAATTGTTGACAAGACTGGCTAAGGCTAAGTTAGATTGGCTCCTCGGGCAGGACTCGAACCTGCGACCAATTGATTAACAGTCAACTGCTCTACCAACTGAGCTACCGAGGAATAGTAGCAAGATACTTTTTTTTCGGAACAAAACAACTGTAAATTTTGGAGGCCACGCCCAGAATCGAACTGGGATGGAAGGATTTGCAATCCTCTGCGTAACCATTCCGCCACGTGGCCAACTAGTAATAAAATTGATTCAATCAATTCTTTGTATTATACCAAATTATTATATGTTTAAGTAAGATGGAAAATTCAAATTACAACCACACTAACATAGAAAAAGAAATATACAATTATTGGGAAAAAAATAATTTTTTTAAACCTAAAAAGAACAATAAGAAACATTTTTCTATAGTTATACCACCTCCAAATGTAACTGGAAGTTTACACATGGGTCATGCGTTAAATAATTCGTTACAAGATTTGCTAATTCGCTTTTACAGAATGAATGGTTATGAGACTTTATGGCAACCAGGAACTGACCATGCTGGAATAGCAACTCAAGCTGTTGTTGAAAAAAAATTATTAGAGAAAGGAATTAGGAAAGATCAACTTGGAAGAGAAAAGTTTATTAACGAAGTTTGGAAATGGAAAAAAGAGTCAGGAGATCAAATTCTTAACCAACTTAAAAAATTAGGATGTTCTTGCGATTGGTCAAAAAATAGATTTACGATGGATAGGGATTTATCCGAAGCTGTTACAAAGACATTTGTTAAGTTATATAATGAAAAAATTATCTACAAAGATACAAAATTAGTAAATTGGGATACAAAATTAGAAACAGCCATATCTGATCTAGAGGTAGAACAAAAAGAAGTTCAATCTAACCTTTACTACATAAAATATAAAATAGAAAATAGTGATAATTTTTTAACTATAGCCACAACTAGACCAGAAACTATGCTTGGAGATACAGCGGTGGCAGTTAATCCTAATGATGAAAGATACAAAAATCTTATAGGCAAATCAATAACAATTCCTTTGACAAACAGAACAGTAAAAATAATTGCAGATAATTATGTTTCTATAGATCAAGGGTCAGGAGTACTTAAGGTAACACCAGCGCATGATTTTAATGATTTTGAAATTGGGAAAAGACATAAACTTGAATTCATAAATATTTTAAAAAAAGATGGAACGCTAAATGATAATTCACCAAAAGAATTTATTGGTATTGATAGATTTGAAGCAAGGGCAAAGATAGTAAAATTACTTAAAGAAAAAGATTTGTTAGAAAAAATAGAAAACATAAAAAATGCAGTTCCATATGGAGATCGGTCAAATTCAATCATAGAACCTTTGTTAACAGAACAATGGTTTGCGGATGCAAGATTTTTATCTAAAGAAGCTATTCAATTAGTTAAGAAAAAAAAGACTAATTTTTTTCCTGAAAATTGGTCAAAGACTTATTTTGATTGGATGAAGAATATACAACCTTGGTGTATTTCAAGACAATTATGGTGGGGACATAGAATTCCAGCGTGGTACTCAAAAGACAAAAAAATATTTGTTGCTGAAAATGAAATGGAAGCAAAAAAAATTGCAAAAAAGTATTATAAAAAAAATGTTGATTTAAAAAGAGACAACGATGTCTTGGACACCTGGTTTTCTTCTGCTCTATGGCCTTTTGCAACATTGGGCTGGCCAAAAAAAACCTATGAACTGAAAAGATTCTACCCAACATCAGTACTAGTTACTGGATTCGATATTATTTTCTTTTGGGTTGCTAGAATGATGATGATGGGAAAATATTTAATAAATAAAGAACCTTTCTCAAAAGTTTATGTTCATGCTTTAGTGAGAGATGAAAAGGGACAAAAAATGTCAAAATCAAAAGGTAACGTTATTGATCCACTTGATATTATAGATAAATATGGCGCTGACTCTTTAAGATTTACTTTAATTTCCATGGCAGTTCCGGGAAGAGATGTAAAACTTTCAGAAGATAGAGTTAAAGGTTATAGAAATTTTCTTAACAAAATATGGAATGCCAATAAATTTTCTAGACTAAATAATTGCAAATTGTCAAAAAGTTTAAATATTAAAAAAATAAATCTCGATGTAAATAAATGGATTTATTTTGAATTAGTTAATACCTCAACTCTGGTAAAGAAACATATAGATAATTTTAGATTTGATGAAGCTGCAAAAATAATTTACCAGTTCGTGTGGCATTCTTATTGCGATTGGTATATTGAATTTTTAAAGCCTATTTTTGATTCTAAAAACCACAAGAATTTAGAAGAGTCACGCAATATGCTAAGTTTTGTTCAATCAAATATACTAATCTTATTACATCCTTTCATACCCTTTTTTACCGAAAAGGTTTGGAAAGATCTTAAATTTAGTAACTATTATAAAACGCCTTTAATGTTTAAGAGTTGGAATATAAAACCACAGAAAACTTTTAATTCGAGCTATAAAAAAATTGATTGGCTTATAGATCTTGTTACCGGCATAAGATCAACAAAAGTTGATTTAAACGTATCACCAGGATCATTTATTGACATATCTACCGCTGAAATAAATTCAAATAAGACAAGAATAATAAATGATAATTTAGATGTTTTTAAGAGGATAGGGAGAGTTACAAATATAAGTAGTTCAAAAATAGGTAGAAGTGGAGTAAAAATAATTGTTGGTGGCGAAACAGTAACATTATATTTCGATCAAAGTTTGAATTTAAGTGAACAAAGACAAAAAATTTCAAATAAAGTTAAAGATTTAGAGAGCAAAATAAACTCAACAAAAAACAAGTTAAAAAACAAATCTTTTTTAAAAAATGCTCCAAAACAGATAGTAGCTAGGGAGAAAAAGGCTTTAATAGATTATGAAATTGAACTTAAAAAGTTGAATAGTATTCTAAATAGTATTAAAAATTAATTATGAAATTCGATAAATCTAAACTGCCCAGCAGACATGTTTCAGTAGGAGTAAAAAGCGCTCCTCATCGTTCAATGTATTATGCTATGGGTTTAAAAAACACTGATATTGAAAAACCTTTTGTTGGCGTAGCTACGACATGGAATGAAGCCGCGCCTTGCAATATTACTCTTTCTAGACAAGCTCAGTCTGCCAAAAAAGGTGTTAAATCCGCTGGAGGAACTCCAAGAGAATTTACTACAATCACAGTTACAGATGGAATTGCAATGGGGCACGCAGGAATGAAATCATCTTTAATTAGCAGAGAAGTTATAGCTGATTCAGTAGAACTTACAATGCGAGGTCATTGTTATGATGCACTCATTGGCTTAGCTGGGTGCGATAAATCGCTGCCAGGATTAATGATGGTAATGTTGAGATTAAATGTACCTTCAGTATTTATTTATGGAGGCTCAATACTACCAGGAAATTACAAGGGAAAAGATGTTACCATTGTAGATGTTTTTGAAGGAGTAGGTAAGCAATCAACAGGAAAAATGACTAAAGAAGATTTGTTTGAACTAGAAAGCGTAGCTTGTCCTTCAGGAGGATCATGCGGGGGTCAATTTACAGCTAACACTATGGCATGCGTTTCTGAAGCTATTGGTTTGGCATTACCTGGTTCTGCAGGAACACCAGCAGTTTATGAAAGTAGAGATAAATTTGCTATCGCGAGTGGAGAAGCTGTCATGAATTTACTAGAAAAAAAAATAAGACCACGAGATATTGTCACAAGAAAATCATTAGAAAATGCTGCTGTGATTGTAGCAGCGTCAGGAGGATCAACTAATGCAGCTTTACATTTGCCAGCTATTGCAAATGAAGCAGGAATCAAATTTACATTAGAAGATGTAACAAATATTTCTAAAAAAACACCCTATATTGCTGATCTAAAACCTGGTGGCAAATATGTTGCTAAAGATTTGTATGAAATAGGAGGAGTTCCAGTATTAATCAAAGCTTTATTAGAAGGAGGTTATTTGCATGAAGACTGCATGACTGTTTCTGGTAGAACAATAGGAGAAAATCATAAAAATATAATTTTTCCTTCTAACCAAAAAATAATTTATAAAACTTCAAAACCATTAAGTCCAAGAGGTGGTTTTGTTGGATTGAAAGGAAATTTAGCTCCGGATGGAGCCATAGTTAAAGTTGCAGGAATGAAAAGAAGAAAATTTAAAGGTAAAGCAAAGTGTTTTGATGGTGAACCTTCAGCTTTAAATGCAGTACTTGATAGAAAAATAAAACCCGGCGATGTAATAGTTATTAGATATGAAGGACCAAAAGGAAGTCCAGGAATGCCAGAAATGTTATCAACGACTGGCGCAATATATGGGCAAGGTTTAGGAGAAGAGGTTGCTTTAATTACAGATGGACGATTTTCTGGAGGAACTCATGGCTTTTCTATAGGCCATGTTGGCCCTGAAGCAGCAGTAGGAGGTCCTATCGGTTTAATTAAAAATGGAGATTCTATTGAGATTGATACTGATAGAGGTACTTTAAAGGTGGAATTATCAAATAAAGAATTAGCTAAAAGAAAGAAAAAGTGGAAACCAAAAAAAACAGAATATACCTCAGGAACTCTATGGAAATATTCTCAATCTGTTGGTCCAGCTTTTAAAGGCGCCGTCACACATCCTGGGGCATCAAAAGAAAAGAAATGTTACGCCGACATTTAAAAAAATGAAAATAATACCAGTAATTTTATGTGGTGGAGCAGGAACAAGATTATGGCCACAGTCTAAAGGAAATTTACCTAAACAATTCATTGATTGGGGAGGGTGGACTTTGTTTGGCAAAACACTTGAAAGAATTAAAAATTCGATATTTGATTATCCAATAATAACAACAAATTTGTCTTATTTAAGTTTAGTAAAGAAAAACCTATCAAAGCATAAAATTAAAAAATATAAAATAATTTTAGAACCATTTAAAAAAAACACAGCTCCTGCAATTTTAACACCTTCCTTAATTAAAAGCGTAAGTTACGAACAACCGATGATTTTTTTTTCATCAGATAACCTCATTGGAAATGTTGATCAATTTAACAAATCAATCAGTTTTTATAAAAAGTACCTTGATGATGATAATATCTTTATTTTTGGCATTAAACCTATAGCACCATCTTCAGAGTATGGTTATTTTCTATCAAAAAAAAATTCAGAAGGGATCAATAAAGTAACTCAATTCATTGAAAAACCAAATAAAACTAAAGTAAAAATAATAATAAGAAAAAAAGGTTATATGAATTCAGGAATGTTTTTTATTAGAAAAGATTCAATAATTAAAAATTTTAAAAGATACCAAAATAAAATTTTTAAAGATTGCAGTGATTCCGTAAGAAAGGCCAAACGTCACAAAAATATTTATTATTTAAACAAATTTTCATTTAAGAAAATTAAAGAGATATCATTTGATTATGCAATTTTAGAAAAGTCAAAAAATATTAATGGGATTAAATTAAATATATCACTTAGCGATTTAGGGAATTGGAGAGAAATTTGGAAGTTTTTTAAAAAAGAAAATAGTAAAAGTTTTATTAAAAAAAATACTTTCCATAGACCTTGGGGCAAATATATTAATTTATTTTATGGAAAAGGATTTTTATTAAAGGAACTAGTTATTAATCCTAAATCATCTATCAGTTTACAAAAGCATTTACATCGCGCAGAAAGATGGATGGTAATCTCTGGAAAACCTAAAATTACTATTAATAAGAAAAAATTTTTTAAAAAGATCAATGAATCAATTTTTATTCCCAAAGGTGCTGTTCATAGAATAGAAAATCCTTTTAAAAAACCTGTCCAGATTGCCGAAGTTCAAATTGGCTCAATATTGAAGGAAAGTGATATTATTAGATATAAAGATATTTATGGAAGAATTAATTAATTTCTAATTCAATTGGCGTATGATCGGAAGGCTTTAATTTAGATCTAGGTTTTTTATCTATTTTTACATTTTTTATTTTATCTAACAAATTATTAGATACTAAAAAATGATCAATTCTCATACCGTGATTTTTTTGTAAAGACCATGACATATAATCCCAAAAAGTATATTCCACATTTTTTTTATGTAAAAAACGATAAGCATCTTCAAACCCTAGATTAATTAGTTCCCGAAATTTTTTTCTTATTTCTAATTTAAATAATGCGTCATTTTCATATTTCTTAAAATTATAAACATCAATTTCTTCCGGAATAACATTAAAATCTCCTCCTATAATAATATTTGAGTTTTCTAATAAATTCTTTTTTATTTGTTTAATGAAAATTTCAAGCCAATCTTTTTTATATTCATATTTTTCAGTTTCAACTGGATTTCCATTTGGAACATAAACATTTATTAATTTAATTATTTTGGTTTTATGTTTAATACTACCAGTAATGATTCTTGATTGTTTATTTTTATCCTTAATAAAATCTATACCTATCTTATCAATTTTAACTTTTGATAATAAAGCTACACCATTATAACTTTTTTGACCAAAGACATAAGAGGCGTATCCTAAGTTCTTAAAATCGCTAAAAGGAAAATTTTTTTCTTCAGTTTTGATTTCTTGGATCATTAAAACGTCAGGTGAAGAATATTTTAGATACGTTGCTATATTTGTAATTCTAGCTCTTACAGAATTTACATTCCAGGAGCTTATCTTCATTATAATGAAAAAGATATTCCGCAACCACAAGATGATTTGGTTTTAGGATTCGTAATTTTAAACGAGTTCCCAATTAGTTCGTTTATATATTCTATCTTTGATCCTTTTAATATTTCCAACGAAGATTTGTCTATTACAATATTCTCATGTTTTAAATCATCTTTTTGAATTGTGCTATCAAAGGTGAAATCATATTTAAAACCAGAGCAGCCACCACCTTTTACAGCTATTCTAAAAAAGGTTCCCTGTGGTTTTTTTGTAACTAAAGTATTTATTCTTTCCACAGCTTTTTTGGTAAAATTTATTTCTTTAATCATTTTAACTATATTTTATAATATAATCTTCTATGCCATTTTATGCAAAAATTATTTAAAGAAGATTATTTGAAACCTTATGCAGTTAAATCTTCAAATAGTAAGGGTCGTATTCATTATGAGGAAAAAAGCTTTATAAGATCTCCCTATCAAAGAGACAGAGACAGAATCATTCATTCTTCGTCATTTAGAAGACTTAAACATAAAACTCAAGTTTTTGTTAATACCGAAGGAGATCACTACAGAACAAGATTAACACATTCCATGGAGGTTTCTCAAATTTCTAGAACGTTAGCTAGGTCCTTAGGTTTAAACGAAGACTTGTGCGAAACATTAAGTTTAGCTCACGATTTAGGTCATACACCATTTGGTCATGCAGGGGAAAAAGTATTAAATAATTGTATGAAAGAATATGGAGGATTTGATCACAATATTCAAACTTTAAGAATAGTTACGTTATTGGAAAACAAATACTATAAATTTAAAGGTTTAAATCTTACTATCGAAACATTAGATGGGTTAATCAAGCACAATGGACCAGTTCATGATTTAACTCGCCAGAATTTAATTCTTAAAAAAAATTCTTTCAAAAAAAAAATAAAATTTAATTTATTTCCATCTTTAGAATCGCAAATTGCTTCTATATCCGATGATATTGCTTATAATAATCATGATTTGGAAGATGGGTTAAGAGCGAATTTATTTTCAATAGAAAAATTTAGTTCAATACCAACTATTTCTAAAATAATAAAAAAACACTTTAGAAATATAAAAAAATTTAGGAGAGAGGTCATAATAAATCAAATAGTTAGAGAATTAATAAACGTTATGGTATTGGACGTAATAGACACAACAAATAAAAATTTAAAAAAATACAATCCCAAAAAAATTGAGGATATTTATAAACAAAAGTGCTTAATAGTAGATTTTTCCAAAAAGATGAAAAGAATAGATAAAGAGATAAAGTTTTTTTTAGCTTATAATATGTATAATCATAAGGATGTTATATCTAATACCAATAAGGGCAAAAAAATAATAGAAATTTTATTTAATCATTTGTCGAAAAAAGCTATCAAATACATCAGTAAAGAAGTTTTAAACAAAGACACAAAAGAACGTGCAATTGCAGATTTTATAGCTGGAATGACAGATAGATATGCTATTAATTTATACAAGAAATTAAAATGAATATATTTTTAAATTATAAAAAAAAATTCTTAAAATATCTGCTTTCTCTAAAGAAAAAGAAAATAATTGATTTTCCAGAAGATATTAAAAATTTAACTGTAGAAATCTCACCAAAAGAGCAATCCTCAGATATGTCGTGTAATGTAGCAATGCTTTTGTCAAAATATAATAATAAGGCGCCAATAGATTTAGCTGATAAATTAAAAGAACATTTTAAAGAGGATTTTAACGAATTCCAAGATGTTAAATCTGCTAGACCTGGCTTTTTAAATTTTAGTTTTAAATCTGAATTCTGGAAAAAATATATCATCGAAATTTTAAAACAAGATTCGAAATTTGGGATAGATAATAGTAGTAAAGTGAATTACAATTTAGAATTTGTATCAGCGAACCCAACTGGACCTATGCATGTCGGCCACTGTAGAGGAGCAATTCTTGGTGATGTTATAGCAAATTTACTAAAATTTAATGGAAATAAAGTACATAAGGAATACTATGTAAATGATTATGGCGGGCAAATAAGAAATTTTGTTCAATCCGTATATTATAGAATTTTAGAAATTAAAGAAGATAAGAAATTTCCTGATGATAAAGACTTATATCCAGGAAATTATATTATTGATATTGCAGAAAAAATTTTAAAAGAAAAGAAAATAAAAAATTTTTCTAATTTTGATAAAATTTATAATTCTCTTTCTGAAGAATCTTTAAATTCTTCAATTAAACTTATTAAGAAAAATTTAAAGGATCTTGGGATCAGACACGATATTTTTGTTAAAGAATCTCAATTAATTAAAAAGAAACTTGTAACTAAAGTTATTGATAAATTAAAAAAAAATAATCATGTTTATACAGGAAAATTAGAGGCGCCGAAGGGTGAAAGTGACAAAAATTGGAAATCAAGAGATTTACTATTATTTAGATCTACTAAATTTGGCGATGATGCTGACAGAGTTATTCAAAAGGAAGATAAATCTTGGACTTATTTTGCTAACGATATTGCCTATCATTCTTATAAAATTGATAGAAAGTTTGATGTTTTAATAAATATACTCGGCGCAGACCATGCTGGCTATATAAAAAGAATAAAAGCTGCAGTTAAAGCAATTTCTAACAATAAAGTAGAACTGATTTGCAAAGTATCTCAATTAGTAAAATTATTTAAAGAAGGAAAACCATTTAAAATGTCAAAAAGAAAAGGAGATTATATAACAGCAGAAGATTTATTGAATGAAGTTGGAAAAGATTCAGTTAGATTTATAATGTTAAATAGAAGTAATGATGTTGAGCTTGATTTTGATTTTCAAAAAGTAACTGAAAAATCAAAAGAGAATCCTGTATTTTACGTACAGTATGCATATGCAAGAATTAATTCTATTTTCAGACTTATTAAACTAGATATTGATAAATATAAAATAAATAAGGATTTTGATTTTGATCTTAATAATCATGAGTTAGAAATTTTGAGAAAAATATCAGAATGGCCAAAATGTATTGAAATGTCATATAAAAAATTAGAGCCTCACAGAATTCCATATTATTTATATGATTTATCAACTTTATTTCATTCATATTGGAATATGGGAAAAGAGAACAAATCTTATAGATTTATTCAAGATGGAAAAATAAAAAACAATTCTCGTTTAACACTTTTGAAAGCAATATCAATAGTAATTCAGAATGGTATGTCAATTTTAGGAGTAAGCACCCCAAAAAGCATGTAATGATACAACTTTTTAAAAATATAATTTTCTTAAGTTCATTTATTTTATTTTTTATACTTATTTCATTTTTTTACTTCTCAGAAGATAATATTAAGAAAATAAATAAATCAAGATTGCTTCTCATAACCAAAGAAGAAAACAATTTTGATTTACCTGTATTACCTAGCGACACTAATAACATTATCACTTATAGCAACGAAGTAGAAAATTATAAGAAAAAAAAGAGAAAATATAATTTTTTTGAATTAATTAAAAAACAATCCGATGAATAGAAAAGCGATTATTGTTGGCATCAGGAAAGAAAAACTTACATTAGAGGAAAAATCTTTTTTAACCAGAGAAAAGCCATGGGGAGTGATATTATTTTCAAGAAATATAAAAGATTTAAATCAATTAAAATCTCTAGTTGGAAGCATTAAAGACATTTTTAAAGATAAAAATTATCCTATAATTATAGATCAGGAAGGAGGAAATGTTTCTAGATTAAATAAAATTTTAGATTTTTCTATATTTTCACAGAGTTTTTTTGGAAAAATTTATAAATATAATAATGAATTTTTTTTTAGGAGCTACAAAATTTATGTAGATACAGTTTGTAATATATTAAACGAAGTTGGCATTAATATTAATACTGTTCCTGTTTTAGATGTTAAAAAAAAACAAATTTCAAATTTTATTAATGATAGATCTTTTTCTCAAGATCCTGACATCGTGAGTAAAATTGGTAAACTTTGTATCGATTTATATCAAAAAAACAAAATAGGGACAGTAACGAAACATATACCTGGACATGGAGGAACAAGCGTTGATAGTCATTTTGTTACTCCAATTATCAAAGAATCAAAAAAAAAATTACTTAAGAAAGACTTTAAACCTTTTAAAGATTGCAAATCTTTTTTTACAATGACTGCTCATGTAATTTATAAATCATATGATCAAAAAAATGTATGTACTCACTCTGATATAATTATAAATAATTTAATAAGAAAAAAGATAAAATTTAAAGGCATTATAATTTCTGATGATATTTCAATGAAAGCTTTAAAATTTAATTTAATAAAAAATACTATTAAGGCTCTTGATGCTGGTTGTAATTTAATTCTTCATTGCAATGGAAATATTAAAGAAATGAAGCTTTTGTCAAAAGTTATACCCAATATTGATAAATTTACTCAAAAAAAAACAGCACAATTTTACAAATTTTTAGGATAAAATAAAAAAATGGATGATGTAATAAATAAATCACTCAAAATCAACATAGACAATTATTCTGGCCCTCTTGAAATTTTGTTAGATTTAGCAAAAACTCAAAAAGTTGATCTAGCTAAAATCTCAATAACACAACTAGCAGATCAGTTTATTGACTTTATGAATAAAGCAAAGGAAATCAATTTAGATTTAGCTTCTGAATATCTGTTAATGGCCACTTGGCTTGCTTATTTAAAATCTAAACTATTATTACCCCAAGATGATGAGGATGATTTTATGGCTTCAGAGGTAGCAGAAAAGTTAAAACTTCAGTTAAAGAAATTAGAGCTAATACGCTTATTGTCTGGAAAGTTATTAACCAAAAATAGACTTGGAGTCGATATTAGAATGAGAGGTATGCCTGAGGGAATAAGATTAAAAAAAAGTTCTAAATATGCCGTGTCCTTGTATGAATTATTAAAAGCATATTCCAATCATGTAATGAAAAAAAACTTTCAATCAATCAGTATTCCAAAATTACCTGTATGTTCAACTGAACAAGCAATTGAAATAATTAAAAAGAATATTAAAAAATTAAATGAATGGAGAGAAATTTCTTATGTTATACCAAAAAAATTTAAGCAAACAAAAAAATTACAAAAAACTGGACTTGCTGGTTTTTTTTCTGCTTCATTAGAATTAACGAAGGAAGGTATTATAAAGATAATGCAAAAAAAAAATTTTGGTAAAATTTTAATCAAGGAGAAAAATGATTAAAAAAAAAAATTCAAAAGTTATACAATTTCCAACAAATTTAACTGAAGGAGAAAGACAAATAGAAGCAATATTATTTGCAGCGCAAGAACCTTTAGATATTGAAAGCATACGATCACAATTAAAAGTTAAGGTAGATATTTTGAAAGCATTAGAATCTTTGCAAGCACAATATAAAAATAGAGGTGTAAATTTAGTTTGTTTTTCAAATAGATGGTCTTTTAGAACTGCAGCTAATCTCTCAAAGTTAATGCAAAAACAATCCTCTAACCAAAAAAAATTATCAAAAGCAACAATAGAAACATTATCAATAATTGCGTACCATCAACCAGTAACAAGATCAGAAATTGAAGAAATTAGAGGTGTGGTTTTTGGAACAGGAACACTTGAAATTTTATTGGAGCTTAATTGGGTAAAACCTGCTGGTAGAAAAAATGTTCCAGGAAAACCAATTCAATATGTTACTACAGAAGATTTTTTAAGCCATTTCAATCTCCAAAAATTAACAGATTTACCTAATGTTGAAGAACTTACGTCTGCTGGTTTAATAGATACTGGAAATATAGATGCTTCAATTTTTGGAACTGGTAAATTTTTTAAAGAGCAAATTAATGAAAAAAAGGAGAATATTTATTCAAATATTGACGATATGTTAAATCAAACTCTTAAAGATGATGAATAAAAGATGTCTTTAATATTTTGAAGAAATTGTATATAAATTAGATATGGGAAATATAGGTTGGTCAGGAATAATAATTGTTGCTGTTTTGGTAATTTTACTTTTTGGCAGAGGAAAAATATCAAGCATAATGGGAGATGTTGCCAAAGGCATTAAAAGCTTCAAAAGAGGAATGTCTGATGAGTCTAAAGATACAACATCAAACGATCAAACCACATCAAACGACCAAACAGAAAACAAATCAAGCGAAGATACTAATTTAGAAAACAAATAATAAAAAATGCCACAAATTGGATGGTTTGAGATTCTTATTGTTGTGGTAGTAGCAATCCTAATTATTGGACCTAAAGATTTTCCTATAGTAGTTAGAAAAATAGGAAAATGGACAGGTTCCATTAAAAGATATTTCAGCGAAATTCAAAATGATGTAACTAATTTGCAGGATACAATTGAAGAAGAAATTGAAATAGAAAAAAAATATTCAAAAGATAAAACTTCCACAGAAAAATAAGATGAATGATAAAAAAAGCAAAGAGACCAGTTTTGTTGATCATCTTACAGAACTAAGATCTAGATTATTAAAGTCAATTATATACATTTTTATTTTTTTTGTTATTTCTTACACTTTTGCAGATACCATTTATAGTTTCTTGGTCCAGCCGTACGCAGATGCTGTAAAGGGAGACGAATTAAATCGAAGACTTATTTTTACAGCTTTGCACGAAACATTCATAACTTATTTAAAAGTTGCATTTTTTGCCGCGGTTTTTGTTGGAAGTCCTGTCTTACTAATACAAATATGGAAATTTATAGCGCCAGGATTATATAAAAATGAAAAGAAAGCTTTGTTACCATATCTTATTGCAACACCTACATTATTTTTACTGGGAGGGATGTTGGTATATTATTTAGTTATGCCACTTGCAATTAAATTTTTCCTTTCTTTTGAAACATCAGCTCAATTAAATACTCTTCCAATACAACTAGAAGCTAAAGTAAATGAGTATTTATCTTTAATTATGAGACTTATTTTTGCTTTTGGATTAAGTTTTCAATTGCCAGTTATACTAAGTCTACTTGCTAGAGTAGGTTTTATCGATTCAAATTATTTAAAAAAGAGAAGAAAATATGTAGTTGTAATAATTTTTGCTGTTGCTGCTTTATTAACACCACCAGATCCAATAACTCAAATAGGTTTAGGAATACCTTTATTAATACTTTATGAATTATCCATAATTTCTGTTAAATATATAGAGAAGAAAAAAGAAAATGCATAATATTAAATTAATAAGAAAAGATCCAAGTTATTTTACTAAAAAATTTAATGAAAGAAATGTTAATGTTGATTTAAAAATTCTATTAGATCTTGATAAAAAAAGTAGAGAATTAATCCAAAAAAAAGAGAACTTAGAACAAGAGAAAAAAATAATAACTAAAAAAAAAGATGAAAGCAAGTTTTCACGATCAAAAGAGATATCAAAAGAAATACAGAAAATTGAAGATTCTCTTTCAAAAATTCAAAAAGATATTAGTTTAATATTAGACTCACTTCCAAATATTGCTTTAGATGGAGTGCCTGTTGGAAAAAATGAAACATCAAACAAAGAAATTAAAAAAAATGGGGAAATTCCTAATTTTGATTTTAAACCACTTTCACATTATGAAATTGGAAAAAAATTAAATTTAATGGATTTTGATACTGCAAGCAAAGTTTCTGGAAGTAGATTTGTATTTTTAAAAGGTAACTTAGCAATGCTTGAGAGAGCTATTTCAAATTTTATGTTAGATACCCATATTAAAGAATTTGAATATCAAGAAGTATCTCCACCACTGATTGTTTCCGATAAAACTATGTATGGAACAGGTCAGCTACCCAAGTTTGAAAATGATCAATTTGAATTAATGTTAAAAAACGAGGAAAATGATAGAAAATTTTTAATACCAACTGCAGAAGTCGTTTTAACTAATATTGTAAGAGAATCTAACGTAAAAAAAGAACTGTTACCTTTAAGGTTTGTTGCGTCAACAGCATGTTTTCGCAAGGAAGCAGGTAGTTACGGTAAAGATACTAAAGGTATGATTAGACAGCATCAATTTTACAAGGTTGAATTGGTTAGTATAGTTGAAAAAGATAAATGCTCTGACGAATTAGAAAGAATGACTAAATGTGCTGAAAAAATTTTAAAAGATATTAAATTACCATACAGACAAGTTCTTCTATCTACAGGGGACATGGGTTTCAGCGCTGAAAAGACATATGACTTAGAGGTATGGATACCTTCAGAGAATAAATATAGAGAAATTTCCAGTTGTTCATCTTGCGGACAATTTCAAGCAAGAAGAATGAAGGCAAAATATAAAAATGGGAACGAGTCTGATTTTCTAGGAACGTTAAATGGATCAGGTTTGGCGGTTGGAAGAACTCTAATTGCAATTATGGAAAACTACCAACAAAAAGACGGCAGTATAAAGGTGCCCGATGTTTTAAAACCATACATGAGAGATCAGCAATATATAAAATAATTTTTATTGTTTATTATTTTTTTTTAGTATAATCATATTACAACTTAGGAGATATATATGTCAGGTTCAGGTTTTGCACAATTTATACCATTAATATTAATATTCGTTATTTTTTATTTCTTTTTAATTAGACCTCAACAAAAGAAACTCAAAGATCATAAATCTATGGTTGCTTCTTTGAAGAGAGGTGATGAGGTAGTTACTTCTGGCGGAATTATAGGGAGAATCGAGAGGGTTTTGGATGATGATAAAATTGATATTTTAATTTCAGAAAATGTAACTGTGCAGGTTGTAAAATCTACTGTTCAGAGTTTATTAACTAAAACTCAAACAAAAAAATAATAAAATTTTGTGTTATATTTTTCAAGATTAAAATTATTTGTAATTTATATTGTTATCATTTTTCTTGCTTTTTTTTCTTCATTAAATTTCTTTAATAATAATGATAAAAATTCATTTATTTCAAAAAACATAAATTTAGGATTAGACTTACAAGGCGGTTCTTACTTATTATTAGAGGTAGATTCAGAACCATTAATAATTCATAATTTACAGGATAAACTTATTAATTTAAGAAAAATCTTAAAGGAAAAAGATATAAAATATCAAAACTTAAAAATTGAAGGAAAATCAATTAAATTTAAAATACCAAAAGATAAGATCAGTGAATTTGAGGATTTTTTATTAAATAAAGAAAATTCTATAAATAATTACTTTAACAATTATAGATCTTATGAAATGGATTATTCTATCGAGAATAATTTAGTCTCCATTCAATACTCAAAATTTGGAATCATTGAAATAAAAAATTCTTCTTTAGAGGAATCCTTAGAAATAGTTCGTAGAAGAATTGATGAGGTTGGTACCAATGAACCAACTATACAGAGAAGAGGAAATGATAGAATTTTAGTAGAATTACCTGGTTTGGACGACCCAAATAGAATTAAAAGTTTATTGGGCAAGACAGCTAATTTAACTTTCCGATTGGTTTCAGATGATGAAGATTCTTTTGGTTCAGAGTTTTTATTTTTTGAGGATGGAACAACAAAGCTAAGTGTTAATAAAAGAGTTGTGTTGAGTGGTGATAATCTTTCTACAGCAGTTCCAAAATTTGATTCACAAAGCAGTCAAACTATTGTTTCATTTTCACTAGATAGAGTAGGTGCCAAAAGATTTGCAAGAGTAACATCAAAAAATGTAGGGAAGAGATTAGCTATAATATTAGATAAAAAAATTATTAGCGCTCCTGAAATTAGAGAGCCTATAGTAGGAGGCAATGGACAAATTTCTGGAGATTTTACATTTCAATCTGCAACAGACTTAGCTCTTCTTCTTAGATCTGGAGCTTTACCAGCACCGATCAATATAATAGAGGAAAGAACAGTCGGCCCTGATCTTGGAGAAGATTCTGTTAAAGCAGGAGCCATATCTCTACTTATCGGATTTATTTTAGTAATAATTTATATGTTTTATAAATATAGATTCATGGGCTTAATAGCTGATACAGCCTTAATCGTTAATTTGATTCTTTTACTAGGGGTATTGACCGTTCTTGAAGCTACACTAACTTTACCAGGTATAGCCGGAATAATTTTAACCGTTGGTATGGCAGTAGATGCGAACGTTTTAATCTTTGAGAGAATTAGAGAAGAAAGTAAAACAGAAAATTCTCTAATACATGCTTTTGACATAGGTTATAAAAAAGCGCAATCAGCAGTATTAGATGCAAATATAACTACATTAATTTCCGCAATCATATTATTTTTTCTTGGATCAGGCCCAATAAAAGGTTTTGCTGTTACTTTAGGAATTGGAATTTTAACAACTTTATTTTCTGCATATTTTTTTGCTCGTCATTTATCTTCAATCTATGTAATGAAAAACAAAAACAGTAATATTAAAATATGATTCTAAAAATTTCAAAAAATATAACTTTTTCTAAGTTCTATAAAAAACTTAATGTAATATCTTTAATATTTGTAATATTATCTTTATCACTTATTTTCTTTAAAGGTTTAAACTTTGGTGTTGATTTTAAAGGTGGCACATTAATAGAAATTAGAACTGAAGATAAAAATTCGAATATTTCTGAAATAAGAAGATCATTAATAAAAATGAACTTGGAAGATATTACTGTTAAAAGATTTGGAACCAAAGGTGATTTCTTAATAAAAATTAAGAGCAACGAATCAAATGATGAAAATTTTATTAAAAATATAAGCGATACATTGATAAAAGATCTTGGCTATGATGTAAATTTTAGAAGAGTAGAGAAAGTAGGTCCTAAGGTAAGTAATGAACTCTTAAAAAATGGTTTATTGGCAATTTGTTTATCTCTTGCAGCTATGTTGTTTTATATTTGGATAAGATTTGAATGGCAATTCAGTTTGGCGGCAATAATAGCATTAATTCATGATGTTCTTATTACTTTAGGTTTATTTTCGATATTATCATATGAGATAAACCTATCTATTGTAGCTGCAGTATTGACTATTGTTGGATATTCAATGAATGATACTGTAGTTATATTCGATCGTATTAGGGAAAATTTAAAAAAATATTCGAAAATTTCGATCGAGGAAATTTCTAATGTTTCAACTAATGAAACTCTATCAAGAACATTAATAACTTCTGTTACTACTTTACTAGCTTTATTTTCTATATTTATATTTGGTGGCGCTATATTAAAAGGTTTTTCTTTTGCTATGATTATTGGAGTTATTATAGGTACTTATTCATCTATTTTTGTTGCTACTCCTCTTCTTGGGTACACCAAGGTAAGTCAAAAAACTATATTAAAAGAAGATTCTGAAATTAATAACTAGTAAAGATTTTGAGCCATTACCATTGTTAGTAACATTGGTAGAGACAATAAAGTATTTATTCTGGATGTAAGCATCGCAGTTTTAGCAGCTTTAGGTTTTTCTTCTGGAGAACATTCAACTAATCCAAGTACCTTTTTTTGATTTGGCCAAATAATAAACCAAACATTAAAAGCCATTATCGAACCTAGCCACATTCCAATTCCAATTGCTGTGTTTTTACCTCCACCGCTACCTATTCCTAGCGCAAAAGCTTGGTGAACATACCCATTTAAGTATGCAACAATTAATCCTGTAACAATTGTTGCAAGAGCAGCCCATCTAAACCAAAATAAGACTGCAGGAGCTATTACTTTACCAATGGCAGGTTTCTGTTCATCTGGAATTTTCGGCATACTTGGTATTTGAACAAAATTTAGATACCAAAGTAGACCTATCCACATTATGCCTGCTAAAACATGGAAATATCTAAATAACCAACTCCAAAAGAGTTGATTGAAAGCGAAGTCTCCGCCTCCAAAAAATAAACCTACAAACAGCAAAACAGCTAGGACTATTGAAAGATGAATAGTTTTTGACAACGATTGTAATATTGTGACCATGTTTAATTATACCATTTTTTTTTGATAAATCTAAGCTGTTTTTTTCAGCTTATTGTTAATAATATTCTTTAAAAAGTTTCCAGTATAGCTTGTGTTTATTTCTTTAATTTTTTCGGGGTTTCCTTCCGCTATAATTTGTCCTCCATTTACACCACCATCCGGGCCCATATCAACTATCCAATCTGCAGTTTTGATCACATCTAAATTGTGCTCTATAACAACAACAGTATTTCCTTGAGAAACAAAAGTTTGAAGAATTTCCAATAACTTTTTTATGTCATGAGCATGTAAACCAGTAGTTGGTTCATCAAGAATGTACATCGTTCTACCTGTAGATCTTTTTGATAATTCCTTGGCTAATTTTATTCTTTGAGCTTCTCCTCCAGATAACGTAGTAGCCTGTTGTCCTATTTTTATATAACCTAATCCTACTTTTTTTAGAGTAAGCAATTTCGATCTTACTGCTGGTATATTTTCAAAAAAATCACACCCTTCATCTACAGTCATGTTTAATACATCAGCAATATTTTTATTTTTAAATTTGATTTCTAAGGTTTCACGATTATATCTACTTCCCTTACAAACATCACAAGCAATATAAACATCTGGCAAGAAGTGCATTTCATAAGTTATTACTCCATCTCCTTCACAAGATTCACATCTTCCACCCTTAACATTAAATGAAAATCTTCCAACTTTATAACCTCTAGCTTTAGAATCTGGTAAATTAGCAAACCAATCTCTTATTGGGCCAAATGCGCCTGTATATGTTGCTGGGTTTGATCTAGGAGTTCTACCGATCGGAGATTGATCAATATCGATAATTTTATCTATTTGTTCTACACCTTTATAGTTTCTAAATGGCATGGGCAACTTTCTTGATTTGTTATTGTTAAGTATTAAGTTTAGAGCGTTATACAAAGTGTTGATTATAAGAGTTGATTTTCCACTACCTGATACACCAGTAATGCAAGTAAAAGTTCCTAAAGGAACTTTAAGATTTATATTTTTTAAATTATTTCCTGTAGCACCTAAAATTTCTAAATATCTACCATTTTTAGCAGATCTTCTTTTATTTGGGATTGGTATAGTTTTTTTTCTAGATAAATAACTTCCTGTAATACTATCTTTGTTATCCATTATTTTTTTAATTTCTCCTTGAGCAACTACATTACCCCCATCGATTCCAGCTTCAGGTCCTAAATCAATAATGTGATCAGCATTTTCCATAGTTTCTGTGTCATGCTCAACTACAATAACTGTGTTACCCAAATCTCTAAGTCTTTTTAAAGCATTAATTAATTTAACATTATCTTTTTGGTGTAGACCTATGGAAGGCTCGTCTAAAACATATATTACTCCTGTAAGTCCAGAACCAATCTGCGAAGCTAACCTTATTCTTTGAGCTTCTCCACCGGATAAGGTTCCAGATTCTCTAGATAACGTTAAATAATCTAGTCCCACATTTAATAAAAAATCTAATCTTTCATTAATTTCTTTTAATATATGTTGGGCAATTTTCTTCTCTTTTTCATTTAACTTCTGATCTAGATCTGAAAACCATTTCTTTGAATCAGATATTGATTTTTTTGTGACTTCACTAATGTTAAAATTATCAATTTTTACGCACAAAGCTTCATCTTTAAGTCTCATTCCTTTGCATTTATCGCAGTTCGATTCACTCTGGTACTGAGAGATTTCTTCTCTTTTCCACTCACTTTCAGTTTCTAAAAAGCGTCTTTCAATATTATTAACTACACCTTCGAAGGATTTTTTAGTTGAATATTTTTCGTAACCGTCATCATATGAAAATTTTATCTCGTCTTCGTTAGATCCATATAAAATGATATCCTGTATTTTTTTGGGTAAATTCTTCCATGGATCAGTTAATGAGAATTTGTAATGTTTCGCAATGGAAGACAAAGTTTGAATATAATATAAAGTACTAGATTTAGACCAAGGCTCTATAGCTCCATCTTGTATGCTCTTTTTTGTGTTTGGAACAACTAAATTAGGATCTACATTAAGATTTTTTCCGATCCCTTCACATTCTTGGCAAGCACCATAGGGGCTGTTAAATGAAAATAATCTTGGCTCTATCTCTTCAATTGTAAAACCACTTTCAGGACATGCAAACTTTGAAGAAAATACATTTGTTTCAATTTTTCTAAATTTTTTCGGAAGGGTTTCATTTTCATATTCAACAAAAAGTAAACCATCGGATAAATTGAGTGCACTTTCAACTCCTTCTGCAAGTCTATTTCCTAAATCGTTATTTAATATTATACGATCTACAACTATTGAAATATCATGTTTTGTTTTTTTATTTAATTCTGGAAATTTATCAATATCATAATATTGACCATCAACTTTTATTCTTTGAAATCCTCTCCTTTTATAACTTGCTATTTCTTTTTTATATTCTCCTTTTCTTCCTCTGACTATGGGAGATAATAAATAAATTGTATTTTTTTTAGGAAGATTTTTTATTTTATCAACAATTTCTGCAACACTTTGTGATTTAATTGGTTTTCCAGTAAAAGGTGAGTAAGGCGTTCCTGCTCTTGCATAAAGAACTCTCATGTAGTCATAAATTTCAGTAACAGTCGCCACAGTAGATCGAGGGTTTTTTGAAGTATTTTTTTGTTCTATAGATATAGCAGGACTCAAACCTTCAATTAAGTCAACTTTTGGTTTTTTCATTTTATCTAAAAACTGCCGTGCGTAAGCAGAAAGACTCTCGACATATCTTCTTTGACCCTCCGCATAAATAGTATCAAATGCCAAAGATGATTTTCCTGAACCTGAGAGCCCTGTTATGACGATAAATTTGTCTTTTGGTATCTCAAGGGAAATATTTTTTAAGTTGTGTTCTTTTGCCCCTTTTATAACGATTTTTTTAAGCATATTTTTTTGACATACATATCTAACCTATTAATAAAAAGATGGAAATATGTTATATTAAGCTATATTAACAATTAATCTTTAGCTAAATCTATAAATAATATGGCAGGAAGTTTAAACAAAGTTCTTTTAATTGGTCGATTAGGCGCCGATCCAGAAATTAAGCAAATGGTGAATGGAAAAAGTGTGGCACGATTAAGCCTTGCAACCAGTAATACGTGGAAAGATAAAAATACAGGAGAAAGAAAAGAAAAAACCGAATGGCATCGAGTTGTAATATTTAACGAGGGTTTAGTAAATGTTGTTCAGCAATATGTGAAGAAAGGTGCACAAGTTTACATTGAAGGACAATTAACCACAAGAAAATGGAAAGATGAAAAATCTGGAACCGATAAGTATTCTACCGAAATTGTTTTACAAGGATTTAATTCCACATTTAAAATATTGAGCAGCAAAACTGCACAGATAGAAAGCATACAAGAATCAAAAAATGATAAAAGCTCCCTTCCTAATGAAGAAAATATATCATCTACTGATTTAGATGATGAAATCCCTTTTTAAATTTAATGGAAAATATTGAAAATAATTTAAATAAAAAAAATTATAAACCAATTTATGTTTATGATGAGATGAGCACGTCTTATCTATCATACGCAATGAGTGTTATAGTAAGTAGAGCACTGCCAGATGTAAGAGATGGCTTAAAACCAGTTCATAGAAGAATAATTTATGCGATGTATAAAGGGGGGTATGATTGGTCAAAACAGTTTAGAAAATCTGCTCGTATAGTTGGAGATGTAATCGGTAAATATCACCCGCATGGAGATCAGGCAGTATATGACGCTTTAGTTAGACTTACCCAAGATTTTTCTATGAGCTTACCTTTGTTAGAAGGCCAAGGAAATTTTGGTTCTGTAGATGGAGACCCTCCTGCAGCGATGAGATATACAGAAACTAAACTAGGGAAAATCTCACAACATTTAATTGATGATATTGAGAAAGATACAGTTGAATTCAGAAGCAATTATGACGAAACTGAAAAAGAACCAACCGTATTACCTTCGCAGTATCCAAATTTGTTAGTTAATGGAGCAGGTGGAATAGCTGTGGGTATGGCAACTAGTATTCCTCCACATAATTTAGGAGAAATTATTGATGCAACAAATGCATATATTGAAAATAAAGATATTACTATTTCCCAGCTAATGAAAAAAGTACCAGGTCCTGATTTTCCCACAGGTGGTACTATAGTTGGAAAAGAAAATCTAAAACAGGGATATAACAAGGGAAGAGGATCAATAAAAATTAGAGGGGAAATTGATGTAGAAAATTTAAAGAACGGAAGAGAGAGATTAGTAATTAAATCGATACCATATCAAGTTAATAAATCTGTTTTAAACGAAAGAATTGCGCAATTAGCTAGAGAGAAAAAAATTGAAGGAATAAGCGATATTAGAGATGAATCGAACAGCAAAGGCATAAGAGTTGCAATAGACCTAAGAAGAAATGTTGAACCAGAGACTATTAAAAGACAATTATATAAATATACTTCAGTAGAGAGTTCTTTTGGTTTTAACACTCTTGCAATAGTTGACGGAAAACCCAAGATATTAAATTTAAAAGAATTTATTTCTGAATTTGTAAAATTTAGAGAAAATACATTAATTAAAAGAACTAAATTTGATTTAAAAAAAGCACAAGACAGAGCCCATATTTTAATTGGGATTTCAGTAGCTGTCGAAAATATTGATGCAGTTATAAAGGTAATTAAAAATTCTGAAAATACCGATTCTGCAAAAAAATCTCTATTAGGTAAAAAATGGAAGATAAATAAAACTTCAAGAATGATAAAACTTATAAGTTCGGAAAAAGCAAAGGGCAATTACTCTTTATCTGAAAGTCAAGTTGTTTCAATTTTAGAACTAAGACTTCAGAAATTAACTAATTTTGGAATCAGTGAGATAGAAACTGAAATCAAAAAGTTAGCAGTCAATATTGATCAATTTGAAAAATTACTAAAATCAAAGAGAGAGTTATTCAAATTAATGTCTAAAGAATTGAATCATGTAAAAGATAAATATTCTGTTAGAAGAAGAACTAAAATTAGTGATGGAGTTTTAAATTATGATATTGAGGAAACTATTCAGAAAGAAGAAGTAATAATCACTATTACTCGACAAGGCTATATAAAAAGAAATTCATTATCTTTAGTGAAAACACAAAAAAGGGGAGGAAAGGGAAAAGCAGGAATCAAAACTCGCGAAGAAGATAATGTTATTCAAATTTTCGATGCAAATTCACATGATTCAATTTTATTTTTCTCTACACAAGGTTTAGTTTACAAGTTAAAAGCTTGGAAAATTCCTGAAGGAACAGCCTCTTCTAGGGGTAAACCAATTCGAAATTTACTTCCATCTTTACAAAGCCATCATTCAATAAGCAAGAATATGAAAGTTCCAGGCAACGAGAAAGAATGGAAAAATCTTTTTGTCATTTTCTCAACTTCAAAAGGCAAGATAAGAAAAAATACTTTGGAGGATTTTTCTAGTGTTCAATCAACTGGAAAAATAGCAATGAAATTAGATCCTGATGATAAAATTATTGGTGTTGAAATATGTCGTGAAGATCAGGATATAATGTTAAGCACCAAAAAAGGTCAATGTATTAGATTTATGGCTAAAAAATTAAGATTGTTTAAAGGAAGATCTTCCAAAGGAATAAAAGGTATTGATTTATCAAACGGAGACGAGGTAATAGATTTAACACTAGTTGACAGCATGAATATAAATCCAAAAATTGCAAAGAAATTGTTGAAAAATGGCTCTACCAACAAAGATAAAGCTGCAGAATTAACTGCTAAACAAAAATATATTTTATCAATAACTGAAAATGGATTTGGTAAAAAAACATCTTTTTATGATTATCGAGTTACTAG
>Ga0066846_10000096_pt1 | contig 36148 bp, 31 predicted proteins | sample ETNtaG_33_FD_65489 | JGI IMG/M metagenome (GOLD analysis project Ga0066846, IMG submission 65489) | Marine microbial and viral communities from oxygen minimum zone, Eastern Pacific Ocean - ETNP201310SV76 | ecosystem: Environmental > Aquatic > Marine > Oceanic | place: Pacific Ocean: Eastern... | reverse complement strand
ATCAGAATCCCGATTATTTGCAATGGACTCAACCAGCGGATGGGAATCCACTGCTGGAAAGGTTTTCTGCATTGGCAAAGGAATTGGAAGTCATACTTCCACTTAGTTTTTTTGAATCCGCTACCAATGTTTTTTACAACTCAATGGCTTTGCTGGATGCAGATGGAAGTTGCCAGGGGATTTACCGAAAGTCTCATATCCCTGACGGGCCCGGGTATCAGGAAAAATACTATTTTACCCCTGGTAACACAGGTTTTAAGGTCTGGGACACGAGATTTGGCAAATTGGGGGTTGGAATCTGCTGGGACCAATGGTTTCCAGAAGCTGCAAGGGCTATGGTCCTTCAGGGTGCGGAAATACTGCTCTATCCAACCGCGATAGGCTCTGAGCCTCAGGCTCCTTCCATGGACACAAGTAGTCATTGGCAAAGAGTGATGAAGGGGCACGCCTCAGCGAATCTGGTCCCTGTTGCAGCAGCCAACAGAATTGGACACGAAGACGGAAATGAATCCAGTATCACCTTTTACGGCAATTCCTTCATTTGCGGGCCCACTGGAGAAATCGTGACTCAAGCCGGAAGAGATGAAGAATCAGTCCTTGCCTCAACATTCGACTTGGAAGAAATCTCCAAAACCCGACAGGCCTGGGAAGTTTTTCGTGATCGACGTCCTGAACTTTATCAAAGCCTGGTAGAGAATTCCTGCCCCTGAACAATAGCTTTTTTTTAGAATTACAAATCAACTCCGGTAATTGTAAACACCTGTTGTTTCCATTTGTTTTCAAATCAAACAGCGATTAACATTTCGAGTCGTATGTTCTTATCTTACGTGTAATCACCATTTTAAGGGACAACCACTCTTATGCCTCCAACGAGTATCTGATTATGGTTTCTTATAATACTGGGAGAAAGAATTTCGGTATCTTGCTCATCAACCATACCCAGTTTACGTATGAGAGCCACAAGTGCGGCTTCCGAGGCTCTTTTTTGGCCATCAAGACACTTCAGGGCCAACCCTAGTCCAAGTTCTGGGAATACTGCACAATACACACCTTCAGCACCAGTTTTCACCAGTACTTTACCCTGAAAATGCCTTAAAACTCTGGTACAGCATCGTCCTTGTCCTGCTACCATGTATGGATGAAGGGCCATAGCTTTTGATATGACTTCTGCTGCCCGGGAAAGCTTTGGATCAAGCATCACCCCTGTTCCCCAACGAGCCATTCCCAATGCCAAGTTTTTGAGCGGAATAGACCAAGTGGGAACCGAACAACCGTCAATTGCTCGTTCAGATTTTGATAGATCAACATCACATGCCTTTTCCAGGATCTCTTGAATCCGAAGCTGAACAGGATGATCGGGTTGAACATAATGCTCATGCGTATGACCCATTTGAAGGGCTAAAGTTAAAAATCCAGAATGCTTGCCTGAACAATTGTTATGGACCGATTGAGGGAGATATCCTTCAGCAATCATTTTATGGGCTGATTCCTGATGAGAAGGCCAGTGAAATCCGCATTCCAGATCGGAAGGATTCAAGCCAACTTTTGAGAGCCAATTTTTTACTACCTCAACATGAACCGGTTCACCTCCATGGGAAGCACAGGCCAGTGCAATTTCCTGGGAACTAAGGTCGTACTTTTCCACTGCACCTGAACTCACTAAGGCCATCGCCTGAAGCGGCTTGACTGCCGAACGTGGAAAGACAAACATTTCAGGATCTCCCCAACACTCTTTAATTTTACCATCAGGTTGCATCAGCACTGCAAAAAGCTGGTGTTGACTTTCTATGCTACCTGCTCTTGTTACTTCAACGCATATAGGGTCCCGGAAATGATTCTTCATAACTCTTTCTAGGTTTAGTGACTCTCTTCCTTCAGCAGACTGCTCAATTCGGCTGATGCCTCCCTTAGTCGGGGAACATATCCAAGACCCTCTTCCAATGAAAGACGACTACTAGGTGCATGAAAAGATAGTGTTGCAAAAAATCTTTGCTGCTGATCTAAAATGGGCACTGCAACACAGACCATCCCTTCAAGAAATTCTTCTCTATCCGTTCCAACACCTTCTTTACGGATTTGATCCAGTTCCTGTTTCAATGCCTGTTGAGAAGTCAAGGTGTTTGAAGTATGGGCTTCAAGCCTGAAACTCCCAATTAGTTTATCAAGCTTCCCTTCTTGAAGGGTACTTAGATACAATTTCCCACTTGAAGTACAGTACAATGGGACTTTAGTTCCAACAGGAAGCTGCATTCTCAGTGGCCAATGGCTCTCCGCACGGTCAACATATCGCATCTGCATTCCATCAGGCACTGAGATATTGCAGGTTTCTCCAATGTCTTCTGAGAGGTTCTGAAGAACCACCGTTCGTTCTAAACGGAATTGATCATTTCGGAAAACCCCTAAGGCTATCTGCCTGAGTCGTAGACCAGGAATCAGTCTTTTTGCTTCTAAATCTCGCTGAAGAAACTGCTCATCTTCAAGAAACTGGCAAAGCCGATGAATGGTTGCTTTAGGCAGTTGAAGTTCGTTATTGATTTCTGTTGGTGTCAATGGCCTTTCAGATAATGCCACTTTTTCAATTACTGCGAGAGCACGGGTTAGGTGGGAACCTTTGTGCTTTTGATCTGTTTCCACGGAAATTAATTTTAGTAAAGTTGCTTTCTCATCATCATTTTTCACCAAAAACCATCATTAATGAGACTATAAGTCTCACGATGTAACACCCCCAGTTCAAGTCAAGAACGAAAGTCCCAAAAGCGCCTATATCATTATTTATTGTTATTACCTTCAAATTCCTTGTTGGCTTTGTGTAAATTCGCTACATTAGCCAAGCTTTGGAAAGCTATAAAATTCAAAGAAAAGTTGGAAATTTCTACAAAAATAAACCATGCCTGATCAAAGCTATTTCACAAGGAAACCAGGAGGAGACAGGGTATTTTCAGTCGAAGCCCCTAAAATCAAATTTGGAAATGGAGTTCTCAAGGAACTCGGGCAGGATGCAGAAACACTTGGCATGAAAAGAGTCGCTCTATTCACAGATCATAGAGTTGCTCAACAAGAATCTTTGACCATTGCTTTGGATTCATTGAAAAAAACAGGCTTGGACTGTGAGGTCTATGACGAAGTAGAAGTGGAACCTACGGACCGTTCCTTCAAAGCCGGTTCAAGCTTCGCTTCTGAAGGCAAATTCGATGGTTTTGTTTCATTAGGCGGGGGATCCGTTATGGACACCTGTAAAGCTTCCAATCTTTATTCATGCTATCCCACAGATTTTTTAGACTACGTCAACGCTCCGATAGGTAGAGCCATTCCCGTACCTGGTCGATTGAAACCTCATATCGCATGTCCGACCACTTTTGGAACTGCGAGTGAGTGTACTGGTATCGCTATATTTGATCTGCTCGAAATGGAAGCCAAAACCGGCATTGTCAGCCCCAGGATCCGTCCTGAACTCGGTTTGCTTGATCCACTATCCCTACACACCCTGCATCCAATGATCCGGGCCGCAAATGCCTTTGATGTTTTCAGTCATGCCTGTGAATCCCTCACCGCACGCCCTTTTACCCATCGCCAGGCACCGGACCACCCTGCCCGCCGCCCTTTGAGTCAGGGAGCCAATCCATACAGTGACATCGCCTGCCTTGAAGCAATCCGATTAGTCGGGAAAAACCTGATCCAAGGGGTTCATGAGCCTCATAATGAAAATCTTGAGTCCCTGATGTTTGCTGGAATGCTTGCCGGAATAGGCTTTGGAAATGCAGGATGTCATCTCCCCCACGGAATGTCCTATGCGGTGGCAGGTCTTTGCAAAGATTACCATCCCGATGGTTGGTCCTCAGATCACGCCCTAGTTCCCCATGGCATTTCAGTCATCGTCAATTCTCCTGCAGTCTTTCGCTTCACTGCAGACGCATGTCAAGAACGTCATCTTCAGGCGGCTTGGGCGATGGGTGCTGAAACCAGGGGGGCAGGAATTCAGGATGGGGGACACTTGCTTGCTGATCGGCTCATCTATTTGATGAAAGAAACCGGGATCCCAAACGGATTGGAGGGTGTAGGCTATGGAAGTGAACACCTTGAGGACCTCACTGAAAGAGCTTATGCGCAAAAAAGGCTGATTGATAATGCCCCCTGTCCTGTCAGCCGGGATCAAATGAAAGATCTTTTTGAATCCTCACTTTCGTACTGGTAGAAAATCTGAATCACTCCGTTCTTTCTCGTTTGTGGAATTTGGAAGAAGGCACTGATTCAGAATTACGCACAACCTCTGATACAATATTTATTTTCAGATTGGTTCTAGAAATTGTTTGCAGGATAAAGGAAGTTTTGGATGTTTTGCTGCCAGAAAATCGAAGACTGCATCGCGTAAAAATCTTTGTTCTCTCTTCAGTAGTTGTGAATCATGAAGCAATGCTCGAGAACGGATATCTGAACCTCCGTTCCAGTGATAATTGGTCATCCAGACTTTATAAAGTTCATCCTCTCTGATCGTGCTCCCGTTCCATTCCTTTAGTGATAGACGTACCGGCCCGTCTTCAACTACTGGAACAGCCTCAAAGCCCCCGGGCACAAGATATGTGCTGGAGCGAATTCTACGTTCTTGGAATTTTCGTAGCATGGGGTTCAACATGATTCGTATCTGCAGTCCGTAAAGATTGGCTAAAACTGGAAGATTGTCATAGCGCATCCACTGAAAAAGATGTTTTCGAAGAATCGGTTTACCTAGATCTTCCCTTTTAATATCTGCAGTATGCCAACTACCTGGAAGCAGGCTGAACTTTGATTCCTTTCCAGGTTGCTGAAGTGCAACATGGCTCAGTTTGCTCAGACAATCATTTCTTACGACCTTTTGGGGGATTTCCTTTAAAATCACTTTAGAAGGTTGGGATCTATAGTTTCGAACTGATTCTAACATTTCATCCGAAAGTCCTATTTCCTCCTTAATAGACATTGGGTCCTGATTAATGCGGGCTGATTTGAAATCAAATTTCATATCATAGATCTGCCACCGTTGTTGGTTTTCGATCAATTTAATTTTCACGACACTCACCCCTTTAGCATAGGCTCCTGGGAAAATGATAGGCACTGAAAAACGTGGAAGTTCGTCAAGAGCATACTTTGGTATGGTTTGATGCGTGTGGCCGGCTATGAGAAGGTCAAATTGTTTGAGAACTTTCGCTACCTGCCCGCTTGCATTGGGGCTTGGTAATCCAAGTTTGATAGCCGTCCTATCATCATAATCCTTATCCGCTCCACTGTGAAAAAGGCCAATCAGCAAATCCACTTTTTCCTCGTCTCTGAGTACAGAAATCCATTTGCGGGAACTTGAAAGAATTTCCTTGATCCTAAAATCCTTAATTTGAAGGGGATCCAACCAGATAGGGACTCCAGGGGTCGTCATACCCAATATGCCCAGCCGGACCCCATTTCGTTCTTGAACATGATAGGGATGAAGATTCTGGAAAGGAGTTGTAATCGAGTTGGTTGATTTCGAAAACTCTCCCAATGTCTCTGTTTTCCATTGAATATTTGCCCCAAGAAACGGGAATGAAGCTTTTCTCATCCTCCAACTCAATTTATCCAATGGCATTTCCAGATCATGATTACCCAGGGTCATGGCGTCATATCTTAGTTTGTTCATCAATTGTAGCAAAGGGTCCTGAAATGGAACTGAGGGTTGAACATGATTGAGGTAAAACTGCATCATGCTTCCCTGATAAGTATCTCCACCATCCAAAAGCAGCATTTGAGGATCGCGTACACGAAGTTCTTTAATCACCGGTACCAGGTGAAGCAATCCTTTCACTTGATCACAATCAAAATCACAAAAAATCCCCAGGGTGCCATGCATATCTGAAGTCGCTGCCACAAGAATGGATGTTATTTCTCCAGGAAGAGGGTGGATAAATTCACGATTGCGGATTTTAAAGTATTGTTTCTCGTGGTTTGAAGCATAAACAAACTGCTGAAAAGAGTGATGTTTATTTTCCGAAATGAATGAATGGGGTAGAAAATGTTTAAACCAAAAAAAGAGGAAAAAAAGAATTAATATTGAAAAGTGGTATCTCATCAATTGAGACGTGGGTTTTGACTTATTTCAATTCATAGATTATTTTTAAATACTCATAATCATCCTGCATGAATCACTCAGGCGGGAAAACCCAACACACATTCTAAGCACGAGACATAAGGATGGCGAGTAAGAAAGAGAAAAAAACAGAAAATCCTAATTCCGGCCACCGGAAGTATTCAAGTACGGTCACAGAGAACGATGAACGAGCCGCTAGCCGCGGGATGCTTTATGGGTTGGGTTTCAAAAAAAAAGATTTCAGCAAATCCCAGGTGGGCATTGCATCTACTTGGGGCATGGTCACTCCATGCAACATGCACATCAATGATTTGGCAGAACACACGGCACGAGGAGTGAGGAAAAGTAAGGGGATGCCCATGCTTTTTAATACAATCACGATTTCGGATGGAATCTCGATGGGGACCGAAGGAATGAAGTACTCACTGGTTTCACGTGAAGTGATTGCGGATTCGATCGAAACCGTCGTCGGCTGTCAAGCCTATGACGGAGTAGTCACCATCGGTGGGTGCGATAAAAACATGCCGGGTTGCATGATGGCAATCGGCAGACTCAACCGACCCGCAGTGTTTGTGTATGGAGGGACGATAATGCCTGGCACCTATCAGGATCGTGATGTCGACATAGTTTCAATTTTCGAAGCTGTTGGGCAGAGAGCAGGAGGGCAAATTTCCGCAAAAGAACTGGAACAAATCGAATCTCGTTCCATACCTGGTGCGGGATCCTGTGGAGGTATGTATACGGCAAATACCATGGCCTCTGCAATCGAAGCCATGGGCATGAGCCTTCCCAATAGTTCAGCTCAAGCGGCCATCTCGAAGGATAAGGTCAAGGACTGTGTCAAAGCCGGTGAAGCAGTCATGAAACTGATCGAAATGAACCTATGTCCGAGAGATATTATGACTCGTGAAGCATTTGAAAATGCGATCACTGTCGTTATGGCCCTTGGAGGTTCCACCAACGCAGTTCTTCACCTCTTGGCAATGGCTTATTCTGCTGGGGTTGTTTTGAAAATTGATGATTTCCGGCGTATTGGCCAGAAGTCTCCCGTACTCGCAGACCTGCGGCCAAGCGGACAGTTCATGATGATCGACTTTGTTAAAATCGGAGGATTACCCCCATTGATGAAAATGTTGCTCGATGCAGGGCTTATCAATGGGGACTGCATGACGGTCACCGGAAAGACATTGAAGCAAAATTTAAAAGGGGTAAAACCCTATCCCAAAAAACAGAAGATCATCCGTCCACTCAACAATCCTGTCAAAGCCAATGGACATCTCGTTATTCTCAAAGGCAATCTGGCCCGAGAAGGTGCGGTAGCAAAAATTTCCGGCAAGGAAGGAGAAATTTTTCAAGGTGGTGCCAGGGTTTTTGAATCCGAAGAAGAAGCTCTTCAACGTATTTTGGATGGCACAGTTCAAAAAGGAGATGTAATTGTAATCCGATACGAAGGCCCAAAAGGTAGCCCTGGAATGCGTGAAATGCTCTCACCCACTGGAGCAATAATGGGTAGGGGGCTTGGGCAGGATGTGGCACTAATCACCGATGGCAGATTTTCCGGAGGTTCTCATGGCTTCGTCATCGGACACATCACTCCAGAAGCCTATGAAGGGGGAGTCATTGCCGTCGTACGCAATGGAGATCCGATCACCATCAATGCCCGAAAAAGATTGATCAACCTCGACCTGCCGGAAGAGGAAATTTCAAAACGCCTAGCAAGATGGAAAAGGCCCAAACCACGATACACCCGTGGAGTCCTCTCTAAATATGCTCAAACCGTCAGCTCAGCATCACTCGGAGCTGTTACGGACCGGAATTAAAGAAGAATATTTATTTGATAAGAAAGAAATAGGAGGGGAATTTTCTTGGATGGTTTCTACCAATTGCTGAAAATATTTTCTTCAGCCATTTCATCCTGACCTTCCAGGAATTCATTTTCAGAAGACAGACCACCATCCTGGATCATTTCATCATCAATGTTCAGAATTCCCTGGACTAAATGTTTGATTCTCTCGGGTTTTTCCAAATCATCAATACGGTAAGGCATCGGGAGACCATCAACTTCCTCACCAGTACGAACCCCAATCAAACGTCCTAGCATGGCACCTTCTTCCTTAGTCAATTCGACTTCAGGAGGCACATAAAGCAGAACGGGTACATGGACAATCGGTGAGCGATTTCTCATCCTGAGAAATTCGATCACCTCCTTCGCCTGAAACTGACGCATGTCAATCAGATACAGTGCAAACTCAGGTTCCAGCATTTCGCTGCGTCCAGGAAGTACTCGTCCATAGACAAAACGGCTACCTCCCATATCTGGAAAAGCAGCAAGAACTCCTGCTTCAGGAAGATCCTTCTCACGGGTGATCGCATGGACCAAAGCCCGTTGTAGGATTTCACCCGTACCTTCTCCAGTTCTTTTGGTTTCTCCTTCAAGGTAGTTACAGGCTTTTTTATTTTCGGAAAGCCCTTGCCAGCGAATGGAACAGGCCATAGCGATCACATAGATGATATCAACCTGATAACGGACTATGGGCATGACCCAATTGCTGTCTTCTTCAATTTTCTTGCTTTCAATAACTTCCTGTTCTGCTTCATCTACTGGCTCAGATTCTTCGTCGCCTTCTTCATCAGTGATCTTGTCATTGCTAAGCGATTCGGACAGATTCTTCATTTCCTCTTCGAGTTGAAAGAGGTTGTAGAGCCTGCCTTTTTTGACCCCCATCATCCTGCCCGAAGTTGTCAAATCCGCTTTACTGAGGAGATTTTCAAGCATGAATACAACATCCTGTCCCTGTTCTGATTTTTTTGAACTACCACCTGCCAGAGATTTATAAAGTTGATCCCGGTCGGTATCCAACAGTTCATTCAGGTTGCGAGCACCAAGAACAATATCCCTCGCGATCGAAGGTGAATCACCTTCTTCAGGGGAAGGAGCTATGCGAAGTTTGACCACCAGGGATCCATCTGTTTCAAAGTTCCATGCATTGATCACCACCACTTCATAATTTGCAAAAAGTGGATCGTTGCGCATAAACATTTGATAGGACTGCGCTGATTTCAATTGGGAATGCTCAGCCTTGAACCGATTGAAATGCTGGAACATTTCCAAGGAAGACATGTAATTCAAGTTACGTTTAGTAAACCGACGCTTGACCAAATAATCAATGATTGCGGGGTTGAAATCATCGACGATCAAAAATCGGGTCAAGTTCTTCATGACTCCACCAAAGCGGCTTCCTTCATGAACCTGCTGAGTAGCCTCCATCAACACCGTTTCCATAAGGGCATAGTATCCTTCAGCGAACTGATTCAATTTCAATTGGATCTGATTGATCTGTTGGACGTTGTTATTCTTGTCGAGTATGAGTTTCCATTGTTCCTGATATTTGCCCTGCAAAAATTGAAATTTTTCGTCCTGTTTTTTTCGGTTTATTTTATCGATGATCCGTAGGTATTTTTCCTCCAGGGCATTACGTACATAAAATTCCCTGGAACGGATTTGCGGAAGTTTGGCAGGAAGTTCACCATCAAATCGATAGATGCGGCGAGCAATACGTTGGAATTCACTGAGTTGCCTGAATTTTTCCGGAAACCCGCATTGTACCAAAACAAAAAAATCGAACTGTCTGAGTTGCTCCGGCCTCACCTCATTTTGTTGACGGACTTCGACACTTCGGAAATGAAGTGAACTGAGTTGATTCCAGATCCTTTTGGCATGAGTGTCATAAAGCCCCGGATGCATGATCACGAGCAGGTTGAAATCGGTCTGCAGGGCCTGGATACCATCCACATGATCCTGCAGGAATTTTTGACTCAGCTGTGACTGCAGTTTATGGGTGGTATGGGCCTCCTTGAGATAAATCTGCATGGTCGTCGGTGCCGTCAACTGTTGTGCAACCATCCGAGTGATTGTTCCGGCTTTACCAACACCCGAAGTTTCTTTACCAATATCTGACCATTGAATAAATAGAGGATCCTTGGACAGTCGAAATCCTGGCTGATCGGTAACAGCAATGATCATCGAAGTGGGATTATCACGTCGGTACTGCTTTAAAATCAGCGCACCTTTTGCAGTGAATTTTTTCCGTTCGGTGGCCTTAATCCAGTGTGGCACCGAAAAACAGATGAAAATGATGTCTCCGTAACGAAAGGGAGGGGGTTGGATTTCCGTTCCGTTTTGCCAAAGTGGATGGATTCCGAGTTTGTTCCAGAGGAGAGACTCATTCTGCAGCAAGTTCAGAATCGTTTCCTCCTCCCGTCTCATTGCACGGTCCAGTAGGTCGATGTCGATGCTGCGTTTGTTAAGAATCCATTGGTTGGGAGCGTCTCGGGCAGTTGTTAGTTCCAGCATCAGATAGCATAGCCGGAATTTCAGTCCTTCTTCTCCTTTCCTCCATGAATCCACCTGAAGCTGATGAATCGCATCTTCAATGGCTGCGTCGGACTGTTGTTGGATTTCCGAATTTTCTTGCTGTGTTTCTGACTTCATCATCAAGGAACAACGAATATTTGAGTCAATGGAATTTACTGCAGGGAGTCATTTTCCAACACCTCACTGGAAGAACAAGATGCTATCAAAAGCAATGCCAAGACACTATTTTTTTGTCCTTTTATACGAATTCTTATTTTTTAACCTCATCTCCATCTGCAGGTACTTTCTCCACCGCAGCCGAAATCGTGGCAGGTTTTTTCATTTCATCCAGGACAATCCCGATGATTTTTTGCAGATGCATTGATTCTACAGGACACTCAAAGATCAAAAGTCCTTTTTTCACAAGTCCTTGGGTCAGAGGGTAGACCAAAACTTCAAAGGGTAACTGTTTTTTCAGCCTATAAAAATCCTCACTGTCCTTGTTGCCCTGGGCTCGTAGTTTAAAGAAATGATAAAATGCATCTGTGTTCAATTGCCTCATCTGGTAGGCAACTCTTCCATGGTCCCTCTGTTTGATCCTGTATGTGAGTTCCTCCTGCAACTCACCTTCGACATCACCGGGGTTTTCACGGGATGTATTGGAAATCACTCCAATGCCTCTGGCTACCGGTGCAATACAGCGTTTGTATAATTGATCCAGGACAACCTCCCAGTCCTTGCGCTTGATTTCATGTCTGTTTTTGGAAGCCATAATGACAGAAGAAGTATGACAATCTAGAAATTAGTACAAAGAATTGGATTCGACAAGGGCATGTAAATCTCAGCTTTGACCTTAAGACTGAGATTCTTTGATCCACATCAATGATTCAAGTCTGAAATCTAGAACAGTTCCTGATCATGGATCTAAAAGAACCAATCTTTCCATTTCTTCAAATGAGTGTAGATAAATTTATTTTCCATCAAACTCAGCACACTAGGGGGGAAGACACGATTTAAAGACGAAAAAGTAGGAACAAATAGGCAGTAATTTATTCTATGGGAACCAGACGATGGGTTACCGCACAGCGTACAAGCATCGGCATGTCAACCACTTGCAATTTGTTCATCATGTTCTGTCTGTGGGCTTCTACTGTCCTGGGACTGATTTCAAGGTCATAGGCTATTTCCTTTGTAGTTAAACCATTGACAATCATGGACAATATTTCCTTTTCTCGAGGAGTCAGGAGATTGGTGAGCAGATTTCTAGCTTCAGCAAGTTCCATTTCTGCTTTTTTACGACTGCTCACATTGCGAATAGTGAGGACTGCACCCGTTATTTCCTCCTGTTCGTTGAGGATTGGGGCAGCAGCAGCATCAATCATAATCCTATGTCCATCACGGCTGATCAGAACAGGATCCTCATCGGTGAGACACTCCACGTTTTCACCATCCAGAGCCTGGTCAATTAAATCAGGAACAACCGGATATTTTGAAGCTTCCTCAAGCTGCATGATTTCCTGCAGTTCATGTCCTAGGGCAGTGTTTTCGCTCCAACCCATCATTTCCTCAGCAGCTGGACTCATGCTGGTTACCGAACCGTCCAACCCCACCGTAATCACCCCTTCACTGATGCTTTTCAGTAGAAGATCAAGCCAGCGCTCATGTTCTTTTACTCTTTGTTCCATTCGGTGACGGTATAAGGACACTTCAATATTTGTGTGTAATTCACGCTCCTTGTAGGGTTTGATCAGGTAACCAAAAGGTTCCGTTACTTTGGCCCGTTGCAGGGTTTCATTGTCCGAGTATGCGCTCAGAAAAATAACTGGGATTCCCTTTTTTTCATGAATCCTGCTGGCCACCTCGACTCCATCCATCGAGCCTTCCAGCATGATGTCCATCATCACCAAATCAGGATTGGAGTTTTCCATGATTCTCAATGCGTCCTCTCCATTGGCCGCCGTTCCACAAACTTGGTAACCAAGATGAATCAGTTGGTCGTTGAGGCTTTCCGCAACGATCGCTTCGTCTTCGACAATCAGAATCTTGCTGGCATCTGGCGATCCCTTTTGATTAGCAAAATAAGATTTCATGGTTTTTTTATTGGAAAATGAAAAGAGAATGAAGTGCCATGCTCACGTTTCAGGTCAAGCTTTCCCCTTAACTGATTAGTCAACACCCGTACCAGCCTTAAACCTAGACTTTCTACATTTTCCATTTCAATCGTAGAAGGCAATCCCTGACCATCATCTTCAAAAAGAAGGTGCAATTGGTCTTGAGAATCCTGGTTGATACGAATCAAAAGGTTGCCCGTTCTTTCTCCTGGAAATGCGTATTTCAAAGTATTTGAAGTCAGTTCGTTGAGAATCAGGGAACAAGGAATCGCCATATCGATATGCAGGGAAATAGGCTTCAATTCAAATTGGAGTAGGATTTTTCCGGGATAAACCTCATAAGACTGAAAAATGTCCGTGACCAGTTCCTGAATGTATTGATCAAATCGAACATTGTTCAGATCGTCCGATTGATAAATCTTTTCATGGATCAGGGCCATCGACTGAATACGGTGCTGGCTTTCCTGAATAAGAGTTAGCCGATCTGGATCATCCGTACTCAGTCTCTGCATGGTAAAAAGGCTGGAAATCACCTGGAGGTTGTTCTTGACACGATGGTGGATTTCCCTAAGCAGGGTTTCTTTTTCGTTAAGAGAGTCCTGCAGTTGTTTTTCAAAGAGTTTTCGCTCACTGATGTCCCTAAGGACCACGGTATAGATCTTCTCTCCCATAACTGTGACTTGAGAAATATTGGCTTCTGCATGAAATTCAGTTCCGTCTTTTTTCTTCGCGGAAATCTCAGATCGCTTATCCATACGTTTCGAAATTTTTTCCGAACCTCCGAAATTCTGAACATGCTTCCGGTGTAATTCATGGAAACGATTCGGAATCAGCATACTGAGGTGACGACCTTCTACTTCTCGACTGAGGTAACCGAAGGTTTTTTCTGCACCAATATTAAACAGTGTGATTTGCTGTTTTGAATCAACTGAAATGATTGCATCTTCTGCAGAATCCACGATCCCAGCCAGCCTATTCCGAGAATCTAAGAGTTCCATGCTTCGCTGTGAAATCTGATCTTCTAAATCGGTCCGATATTGCCAAAGTTCTTCCTCCATGCGCCTCAGTTTGGTCACATCAAGTCCCGTCACAGAATAGTTCTTGAATTCCCCTTTTTCGAAAAGGGCTGCAATGGTAAATGAAATCAAACGAAAACCACCTTCACGGCAACGCCACTGGTTTTCATAGGAAGACCGGTAGGGAGCTTCCAGGGCTTCTTCGAAAAGATTCCGGATGAATTCTCCCTCTTCTTGGGGGAAAAAAACCTCCCAGAACAATCGGCCCCGCATTTCTTCTAGACTGTATCCTGAGGCTTCACGGCAGACACGGTTGCAATAATTTAGGCTGCCATTTGGATTCACCTTAAGAAAAAGTGTATCTATCGTATCAAATAATTCCTCAGATCCTTCCATAACATCTAGTTGAATGACTTCATTCATACTGAAATGATCAACCAATTCTGGTTTCATTTTCTAGTATACATTTGAATAAATTAATATAGAAATAATTTGAAAGGATTGGCCCTGAATCAGCAAGATTATTCATGGCCGGAGAATAGCTTTAATGGATGATTTGTCGTCCTTCGTTTTTAACACAAAGAACGGGGCAGGGCGCGTAGCGGGTGACTTTTTCTGTGGTACTCCCTTTCATACTATAGACCAATCCCTTGTAGCCATGACTACTCATGATGATCAGGTCAAAAGCCCCTTTTTTGGCAGCATAGATGACTTCAGAAACAACATCTCCAGTCCTCACTTCACGTTCGCATGGTAGTTCTTCTTCAAAACTATCCCAGAAATCTTGAAGTTGACTCATCCTTAGATCCTGTGTCTCTAAATTTGATTGTTTATTTTTCTCTTTATCTATATCAACATTTTCTTGAATGTAGAGAAGTTTGATCTCGGCATCATTTTCTTTGGCCAATTGGATACCATACTTGACGGAGATTCGGCTATGGTCCGAACAATCCGTAGGGATCAGAATCGTTTTCAATCCTACTTTCAACGTATTCAACACTCTTTTTGAGTTAGTCCGAAAACGTTTTGTATGCGTTTTTTTAAATTCTGCTTTTTCTAATTGGATCATAACAATGAAAAAAAAGGAGGTTCTATACGTAGATTTACTTAATTTAAGACCTAGGGATTAAAGTTATCCAACTAGATAGGAGGAAATTACGGAAAAAAATATCCTTATTTAAATTATTGCATCAACCAAAAGAACCGTATTCGTAATCTTACGAATCATCTAAGATTTTGATCCAGGAAGGATGGTCATGGGGAGAAAATCCATATCCAATAATTCACAGCACGAATGTGGACCTTCATTGAATGGGGAAGGAATGTGTTTTAGAAAAACCAGGAATAATGAAAAATCAACGGATGATTTATTCAGAAATGGATTTTTGGGATGCCCGGGAGATTCCAGGCATCCCTTGGGTTAACAGCGACTCTGCCCTAGATGCCGGCCATACAGAGGTATTTTACTTCCAAATATTCATCCAAGCCGTATAGGGAACCTTCGCGACCGATTCCTGATTCTTTCATTCCACCGAATGGAGCAGTTTCAGTCGAAATGATCCCGGTATTGATGCCCACCATTCCATATTCGAGGCCTTCCGAAACCCTCCAGATACGTCCTATGTCCCTACTGAAAAAATAGGATGCCAATCCAAATTCGGTGTCATTGGCCATCCGGATGGCATCTTCTTCGGTTTTGAAACGAAAGACTGGAGCCAGCGGGCCAAAAGTTTCTTCATGCGCAACCGACATATTTTCTTTCATGTTACTCAAGACAGTGGGTTGAAAGAAATTTCCTCCGAGAGAATGACGGCCTCCACCACTCAAGACCTCTGCCCCTTTCTGAATCGCATCCTGAATATGGGATTCGACCTTATCCAAAGCAGCGGGATTGATCAAAGGGCCCTGCTGACATCCTTTTGAAAAACCATCCCCAACTTGGAGTTTTGACGCTCCTTCAGCAAGCTTTCGGGTAAATTCATCATATATCTCATCCTGAGCCAAGATTCGGTTGGCACAAACACAGGTTTGCCCAGCATTTCGAAACTTACAGTCCAATGCTCCATGGACAGCAGCATCCACGTCAGCATCATCAAACACGATAAATGGTGCATTCCCACCGAGTTCCAAAGAAAGCTTCTTCATCGTTTCAGAGCATTGCTTCATCAACAATTTCCCTACTCCTGTTGAGCCCGTGAAACTGAGTTTGCGAACAATCGGATTTGATGTGAGTTCTCCACCGACCGCAATCGCGTCTCCGGGAACAACACTGAGGATCCCAGCCGGGACCCCGGCCCGTTCACCCAATTCGCATAGAGCTAATGCAGAGAATGGAGTGTCTGGTGCAGGTTTGACGATCATGGGACAACCAGCCGCGAGAGCTGGACCTGCTTTCCGTGTGATCATGGCTGCGGGAAAATTCCATGGCGTGATCGCAGCCGCCACCCCGACTCCTTCCTTGACCACCAGCAGCCGTCGGTCGGGCATATGTGTTGGTATGGTTTCACCATACATCCTCTTGGCTTCTTCCCCAAACCATTCGAAGAATGACGAAGCGTAGACGATTTCCCCCCGTGACTCTGCCAGAGGTTTACCCTGTTCCGCAGTCATCAGGATGGCCAGATCTTCCTGGTTTTCCATCATCAACTCATACCAACGGCGTAGGATTTTTCCTCGTTCCTTTGCCGGTGTCGCTTTCCAGGCGGGCCAAGCCTTATTTGCTGCTTCAATCGCCCTTCTCGTTTCCCCCTGCCCACAGCGGGGAACCGTTCCCAACACTGTACCCGATGCAGGATTCAGCACATCATCTTTTTCGCCATTGTCCGCGTCAGACCAACTACCAGCGATGTAGGCCTGTTCACGGAATAAACTGAGATCTTTCATCCCCATAGCTTTTAAAGTATCTGCAGACATTCTATCGCCTCTCTTGGTAATATTGGGCCAACTTGCTTGACCATTGATTAAAAGAATTAAATATTCTAAAACCAGAATATTCTGGAGTTTAAAAAACCCTTCAAGACATAAATTTTATTGACACCATAATGTAGAACCTTGAACAGACCCATCTGTTTTCCATGAAACATTGAAAATATCCTCCTCTATCAGTAGCCTAAAGTAATCATGAAGAAGAGGAATCAATAAAGGAAGCCTATGTATGAATTACGTCTGGACCGTAAATTTACGAAAACCATGTTTTCGCATTGGGACAAAGAAACCAAGGACTGGGTGGTAAATGCCATCGCAAGTTTGGTGCTTGTGGATCAGGTTGTGGAAAGCCACGAAATGGTGGCTCTCCAGGAAGCGATTGAATTGCTGGATTCCAGGAATGAAATCGACAATCTTATGAACATGATCCGCCAGAAGAAAATGTTTGAAATTGAAAATCTAAAAACTTCGATGGATCAGGCCGGAGAGATCTATTTTTATCTTGCTTCAATTGCATGCATTGATGGAAAGATGAAGAAGATTGAGGCCGATCTTCTCAAGGAACTTGGACAAAAACTCAATCTTCCAGGAGATTTCCAGAAAGCCGTACTGAAATGGAGTGTGGACCAAATGAACCACAATCAACGCTGGTCCCAGGAGCAGAGCTTACTCAATCAGAAGCGAGAAGGGGTACTTCAGGCACTCTAGATGGAAAAAACCTGGTTTTCATTGCTGGTCCTAATTTTTGCTTTTCCGGTTTCCCCTTCTTTTGAACCAAGCTCTGGAGTTTCTCGGTCTGCTCCAGAGAACGATAATCTATTTCATTCTTTTTACTCAGCATCCGCTGAGGAAAACAAAACCTCGATTGCGGAATTAAAACCTGGAGCAGGGAAATTCCTTGTTGCTACAACAGAGTTGCTTCATTCTGCGTTTGACAAAACGGTGATTCTTCTGCTTGATTACAGCCCACAGGGAGCAGTTGGTTTGGTGATCAACAAACCCAGTCACATCCCTTTGAACCAGGTATTCTCTAAAACTCCAGGACAAACAAAATGGACTGAAAATCTTTATTGGGGCGGGCCTGTTTCCAGTGAATCACTGAACCTGCTTTTAAAAACGGATCAACAATCCAAAGGGATGCGAATGATGGTGGACAACCTATACTGGGTCCATGACTCAATGATGGTAAAAAAGATCCTTGAATCGGGTTGGCCTGACTCTGAAGCTCGTGTTTATGCAGGTTTTTCAGGTTGGGGTGCAGGACAGTTGGAAGATGAAATTTTAAAGGGCTCCTGGAAAATCATCCAGGCGGATGTGCGTTCCATTTTCTTTCCCCCATCAGAACAAATTTGGAAGGAACTTTTTTTTCTCAGTAATTCTAAATGGGGAGAGGTTCGGAGCCCATTAAAAACGAAATCCTGTTCCAATCATCATCTGGAAGAAGGGATGCCTGAAGATTGTATTTAACTTCAGGGGATCCCATTTCCTTCTCTTTTTGATTGTTTCAACCTGATAAGCCCCCCAGTTAATGACGCTTTTTCAATCATCGCTGAACCTGTATATGTTTCAAATCATAGAATCGATATGGGATCAGGCTCCGCGAGAAAAGAATGAGAAAATCCCGACTCTTGGGCCTATGATGAACTTTCTGATTCGCTTCGGAATTTATGTGAAGGTCTCAGTGCAATTCATGAATCGGAGCATGTTTACCGTCAGCGCTACAGTGACCGTGGGGTGAATGATACGGGAAAAGTCTATCCTTCATTTTCCCATCCTGTTGTGAGGACCCACCCCGAAACAAAACGTAAAGCACTTTTCATCAATAGAACTTTTACCACTCGAATTCAGGAACTCGCGGATGAAGAAAGTCAGATTGTCTTGGAAATGCTGCTGAATCATTGCGAACAACTACGCTTTCAGGCCAGATTCCGATGGAAAAAAATGACTTGGCAATCTGGGACAACCGCTGTGTCCAACATCATGCCCTTTGGGACTATTGGCCTGAAGAACGCAGAGGGAGAAGAGTTACCCTTACTGGAGACCGGCCCTTCTGAGCCCTCCTTCCTGATAAAACAGGACTCTCCCACGTTTTTTCTGGAATACCCAATCAGGGTGATATTCCTTTAATATCAAACCCATAGCATCCTCTTAAAGGGGTCTTTGAGCATTCCACAACGAAAAACCGGAGCGTCTTTCAAAAAAAAATGAAAAAGAGTGTTGACATGCCTATTAGCACTCGTCTATAGTGAGTGCTAACAATCAAACAACACTCATGGTAGGAGGACCTATGGTACCTACACATCACAGACAAAACCTGTTCATGCCCATGAACTCTCTCTTGGAGGAGTTTTTTGGAGACATGGTTCCGGAAGGCACTGCGCAGACTGGATTTCGCCCCCCATTAGACCTGAGGGAGGATGACGGATATTTCTATGCTCAACTGGAACTTCCAGGGTTGAAGAAAGAGGAAGTTAAAATCTCCCTTGAGGATAACATCCTGACCGTTCGCGGAGAGAAGAAAAAACAGGATTTGCTCGAGAAGGAAGAATATCGCCGGGTGGAGCGCAGTTATGGAGTTTTCGAACGCGGTTTCCGTCTTCCTCAGGAAATTCAGGAAGATGCAATCCGTGCAGAAATGGACAATGGAATCCTGAAAATCAGTATCCCGAAGACAGAAAAAGTTGAACCGCGTCAAATTGCGATCAACTGATTGATCTTCAAAAATACAATCTCCGGACCAATGGTCCGGAGATGCTTTATCAACGTTAACCTATATCAACAATTTATGAGGAATTTATGAAAGACGTAACAAGAGATGAAATTAATGATGCGATGCAAAGGTTCATTGCAGATGGTGGGGAAATTGAGAAAATCAAATTCAAGGACAATGGAATGCTCTTGAACAATGATATGATGCTGGACCGAAATTATGACGGTGAAGCGACGATTTTGGATGAGCTTCAAGTGGATACCATTTTTGAACCTGAAGTGGTCAACTGATTCAACCTCGGTGACGACTTCTGAACGGGCCTGAATTCTCCAGGGCCCGTTCCTTACTCTAGGATACGATCTTCGTACCTATCCCCTGATCTGTAAAAAGTTCCGTTATTACAGAATGGGGATCAGTTCCCAAAATAATCTGGGCTGATTCTACTCCCTGCAGAACGGCATGAAGCGCGGCTTCTACCTTAGGCTTCATCCCACCCGCGATGATTCCTTTTTCAATCATGCTCTGAGCCTCCTGGTGTTTCAACTCCGAGCACAGTTTTCCTTCTTTAAGAATACCTTCGACATCGGTCATGAAGATCAGTTTCATCGCTTGCAGTGAGACTGCAATGTGGGATGCAGCTGTATCAGCATTGATGTTGTAAGTGGTGCCGTCCTTTCCAAGGCCAATGGGGGAGATGACGGGGATGTATCCTTCTTGGAGCAGAACACGCAACAGTTCAGGATTGGTGGAATTGATTTCTCCAACATAACCAAGATCGATACCCGCACCACCATCCTTTTTGGAAGCCTCGATTAAATGGCCGTCCTTCCCACTGAGACCCACGGCTTTTCCACCACAGGTACTGAGATGGGCAATGATTTCTTTATTGATGGTACCCGAGAGTACCATTTCTGTGACTTTCAGGTTTTCTGCAGTGGTCACCCTCAGCCCTTCGATGAAATGGACTTCCTGTCCGAGCTGTTCCATAGCACGTGAAACTTCAGGACCTCCTCCATGGACGATCACCGGTTTCATCCCCAATGAATGAAGCAGGACGATGTCTTCGGCGAAACTTTGTTTGAGCGTTTTCTCAATCATGGCCGCACCGCCATACTTGATCACGATGATACGGTCACGGAAACGTTTGATGTAGGAAAGGGCCTCGATCAGCAGGTCCTTCTTAACAGCAGAGGATACCACGTCAGGTTTCGTTGGTAGACGAGGCGGGCACCAGCAGCCGCTGGTTCAAACGGAGCAGGTTTTTAGATTTTAAATCGTTGAGTGCGACCAGAGTCTGCACCGAAGTCCGGTAACGATGTGCGATTTTGGAAAGCGTATCTCCTGAACGGACACGGATCACATGGTGCGTCGAATCCTTGAAGTTTGAGGGTTTTGACACAATAAGTTTCATCCCCGCACGCAGGTCGGTTGCCTTTTTCAATCCATTCCAGCGCATCAGTTGAGAGACACTGCTTTTGTAGCGTATTGACAAATGGGACAAGGTGGTATTTTTCTTGACAAGGATGCTTCTGACACTTGAAATGGGTCTAAAGACCTTATTTGAATATCCGACTATCAGATTCTGTCCCGCTTTAAGTGATTTGGCGCTGCGCAGTCCGTTCCAGCGCATTAACTGGTGCACACTGGTTCTATGGCGCATTGCAAGGTGGGAAAGGGTTGCATGACGGGAAACTTTGATCCACTTGTAGCTTCGCTGTATGGTGGCGTCTGCAGGCACTCTCCGGTATCCGACGATCAGTTTCTGCCCGGCTCGAAGGGATTTGGCACTTCTGAGTTTGTTCCAGCGAAGTAGTTTGCTCACACTGGTTTTATGTCGTTCCGCCAATAAAGAGAGCGTTGCACCGCGATTCACACGAACCCGTTTTGCAATGAGTTTCGATGTTTTTTTAATCGCTGGAAGTTTCGCGATTTCGCGGAAAACCTGCCAGGTCGGCACATACAATTTCAGGCGCTGATTGACACGCAGGACAGGATTCGATCTCAATTTGTTCCACCTTTTGAGGCGGGCCACGCTAGTACGATGTTTCTTAGCAAGGTCCCAAAGATTGTCTCCACGTTTAACACGGAAATAAACCGGTGCTCCATAGTGTTCCAGCACTCGAGTCATGTGCGGCGAATCCTTTACCAGTTGGGTGTAATTGCGGTCCCAGGTCCTTTCTGGCTGAGGATTCCTTTCCAAAGAACCGAGCAGGACGGCATGGCTGGTTTTCGGCAGATAAAGCGTGTAATGCTCCTCATTCATAGGAGGAAAGCCACGATATAAAGCCGAATTGAGCTTCAAAAGCCCCTGAAAAGAGGTTTTTGCTCTGCGTGCCACTTCTTCAATTGAAAAGGCAACGGGGAGTTGGACCCGTGTCTCATCCATCGGTTTTGCCGTTTTAAGATGAGAGAACCGGAAGCGTTCACGCTGGTTGTATAATATCGCCTGGGCCATGATCGATGGAACATAATGCTCCGTCTCCTTCGGGAGTTTGAGATTCCAGAAATGAGGGCGGAGTCCTTTCTCACGGGCAGTGTTCATCGCTTCCTGGACTCTGCGTTCACCACAGTTGTAGGCAGCCATGGCCAACGGCCAGTTTTCAAAAATACCGTAAAGATGTTTTAAATAGCGTATCGCCGCCTGCGTGGAAAGCATCGGATCTCGACGTTCATCTATCCAACGGTTGATGCTCAGCCCAAATCTCCTTCCAGAGGTGGCGATGAATTGCCATAAACCAACCGCATTCATTCGTGAGCGAGCCATTTCATTGAAGTTGCTCTCCTGAGCGACCATGTAGACCAGATCCAGTGGAAGCCCCTCTTCTTTGAGCATTCTTCGAATCATGGGCATGTAACGACCGGAACGTTTGATGCCGGTAATGCTCTGGGAACGCTTGTTGACGATCAGTTTCCGTAGCGCTCGATCAACGAGTGCATGCTTGATAACAGGAATGTCGTAGGCAATACCGTTGAACCACCAGAGGTTTTTCCGGTAAACCGTCTTTGGTCCAAGAATATCGCGATTTCCAAGTCGTTGTTTGCCACCTTTCCAAAGGGTGGTCTTGCGGAAACCTCCATCGGAGGTTTCCATGACCAGGGGCAGGGGTTTGGGAGGGGCTGGTCGGAGAGCATCTGCAAGAAGCAGGTTCCAAGAAAAGAATCCCCAGAAGTAAAAAATTAGACAACCTGAACCGCGTATGATGCGTCTCACCATGACCAATGTGCTGGAATCAATTGCTGGAAGTAAATGCGAGTTTTAATCTTCGCTGATAGATGTTGAGCTGCAAGTCTAAATCCTGACCTGAATCCATCATTTATGTATTGCAAAGATCATGCACTCTCCCGTCGATGTCAAATGGGACAATCGATGGCAGGGAATTATTGGATTGACAGAATTACGAAAAGTTTTTTTAATGATAACTCCCTCTGCGAGAATAGCTCAGTTGGTAGAGCGCGACCTTGCCAAGGTCGAGGTCGCGGGTTCGAATCCCGTTTCTCGCTCCAATTCTTTTACGTTTTCACTAAGATCAGTTTCGCATCAATAAAAGACCAGAATTCATATTTTTGGATTTCAACGATCCAGCCAGGGTGAGTTCTCCCGTACCACAATCAAAGTGGGTCGTTTTTTTTCAAAGCCTTGTTTGATACACGAAGCAGCATGTTCCAGGCTTTCTGCCTCGATGGCATCACAGTACATGGCCTCCGCGAGTTTGAGGAAATCGGGATTGGGGCCCTCCACTCCAACCAGGGGGATGTCACGTGCCCGCATATCATCCTGGATTTGTTTCAAACCACCATTTTCCCAAAGGATGATGGGCAACCCCAGATTCAGTTCAGATGCAACCATCAATTCCTGGACGGTGAACATGAACCCACCGTCTCCGGACAGGCAGACCACGGGGCGTTCCGGATCGGCCATCTTGGCTCCGATGGCGTTGGGAAGCCCGCATCCGAGGGTGCAGTATCCTGCAGGATAGCTCCAACTGCGTGGGTGTTTCATGTGAATTCCAAAGGCTCCGGTGTAGACCAGTTGGCAGATGTCACCAGCATAAAAGGTGTTTTCCGGAAGAGAGGATTCCAGGGTTTTCAAAAGTTTTTTGTGTTTCCTTTCTGAAACCGTGAGGTTTTGCTCGATCCGCTCTCGTACGTTTTGAAGTTCCAACTCCACTTCATCCCTACTGCGTGAAGCCTCAAAGCCCCCTTGTGCAACGATCATTTCCAGGGTGTCCCCTGCATCCGCAATGATGCCCAGGGTTGCGGGGTACTGGTCGTTGATCTTCTTCGGATCGAGGTCGATGCGGATCAGCACCCCCTTCAGATCAAGAAGGTCGACGAAACTGTCGGTTTCAGCGAGTTCAGTGCCGACTGCCAGGATTACATCTGCGTTTGAAAGATACTCTTGAACTTCATGGCGTACGGTCGATGCATTGAGGCTGAGGGGATGATCATCTGGAACAATCCCCTTTCCTGCCGTGCTTGAAACCACCGGGGCATTCAACTGATCGACCAGGATCCTGAGCGAATCTGATGCATTGACGGCACCTCCGCCCGTCATGATCAGGGGAAGTTGCGCCTTTCGCAGCATTTCAACTGCCTGCTGGATATGGCTGTTTCGGGGCATGGGAGGGGCAGGCATTGAGACAGGCTGCCATTCCTCATCCACTGGCATGGCAAGTACATCGATAGGGATCGAAAGATGAACCGGACGCGGTCTGCTGGCATTGAAGATCATGAAGGTCTGAGCCAACATTTCAGGGACATCCTTTGGAGAGTAGGCCCGCATCGAGAGTGCCGTCATGGGAGCGGTGACAGAGCGTTGGTCTGGAATTTCATGCAGTGCTCCCCACCCTTTGCCATGGGTTCGGCTGTCTGTTTCAGAAGAGAGCAGAAGCATCGGCACGGAATCCGCCCAGGATTGTCCGACCGCCGTCAGGGCATTGGTCACTCCTGGACCTGAAATCACAAGAGCGACCCCGGGACGGCCGCTGATGCGCGCATATCCATCTGCCATGAAGCCTGCGCCCTGTTCGTTACGTGCCTGGATGTGACGGATCGGGCCTTCATTCAGCCCACGGCAAAAATCAAGGGTATGGACTCCGGGAATGCCGAAAACGGTATCCACACCGTAACGTGCTAAAAGCCGCATTGTTGCTTCGCCACAGGTCAAGACCTTCGTATGAAGTGAAGACTTCGTGTATTTTTTTGTGGGATGAATGGATGGTTGGGTCATGATGATGATTTCTAGGTGAGGTGAGACGGATTTTAAGCGTTCAAGGTTTTTTTAATTGCTCTTTCAAATCGAGGATCTGCTTCCATGTTTTTGAAGGGACATGAATCTTCCCCTGGGATGCTTTTCGACAATTCCTTTCACGCTCCCCAGGAATTTCAACCCTTTCGAATCCAGGTGCAGGAGGGCAGTTTCGTATTTCGTCGAGAACGTTTTCTGCTGCATGCTGCATTGAGTCGGATCCACGATAGCGGGAACAATCGATCACAAGTAGAAGCCAGTTGGCTTCAGTCGTTGAGGGGCCCAACAGGGCTTCTGCCATGATTTCAGCAACCAGTGCCAAAGCGTAGCCCTTCTGCTTTCCTGCAGGAAGGATGGCGCCTCCTTCGAAATAATGCCTGGGATTACGGGAAGGATTTCCTTCCCGATCGATGAGACAACCCTCCGGTATCAATGCACCAGCACTTTCCGCAGCATAAATCCAGCCTCCAGCAATACTCGAAGTGGCAATATCGATCACCACCGGTCCCTGATTTCCTCCAGGGATGCCAAGGCAATACGGATTGGTTGGAAGCATGGCCTTGGCTCCTCCATGTGGAGCCACCTGACGCCATTTTTCACGGTTTCCTCCACCGAATATGATGGTGAGGTATCCCTGTTCTGCCGCATGATCCGCAAAGGCACCCAAGCGACCAGTATGGCCGACGTTTCGGATGGCCAACGCAGTCACCCCATCTTTCCTTGCCTCTGACATGCCTTGTTCATAGGCTAGGTGCATTGCGGGTATGCCAATCCCTCCTCCTCCATCAATTTCGTATGTTCCTCTTTCAGTTTTTCTAAAACATGGCTCTGCTTCGGGAATCAGGTAACCATTCTGGAATTGTTCGGCATATTGCAGGGTTCTCATCAAACCATGAGATTCCATCCCGCACAGATTGCTATCAGTCAGATGCTCAGCCACCATGGTTGCAGTTTTCGAAGGACATCCAAGTCGATGGAAAATGTCCTGGACAATATGCTTCGCATCCTCCTCAGTCACCATAACCCGTTTTTCATTCAATTCGAGCTTCGAATGAAATTCGAAAGCCTGGTCGTTAAAGCTCATGGATCTTGTCATCAATGGTCAGCATGGTTCCATGGAAACGCTGATTGTGTGAAAGAAGAACCCTCAGAAACGTCTATTACAGCTTCATGAAGTTTTTTTTATGATCCTTCATGATTGAAGATCATGAATCATTTGATTCAGGTGTTCTTAAGCGAAATCCCTGTTCTGTGAGGTAGTGATCCAATTCCTTCCGTTGATGAAATTTTGCAGTCCTTGCCGCCATCACTCTCGTCCATCGAGGATCCCGGTCATGCATTTGTTGAGAGTCGTAAAATTCGATCATCGTCTGGTCATAATCCTTCATATACGTCTGTTGATGTGCGTCTTCAGGATAATATTCATGGTGGAGGATGGTTTCGAGCGGAAGTCGAGGTTTGCATTGCTGTTCTTTTGCCGGATATCCGATACAAAGCCCCGCCACTGCATAAACATAGGAGGGAAGCCTTAATAGTCTCCCAACAGCTTTGGGTTGATTTCGGATCGCACCGATCATACAGATTCCCAAACCATGAGATTCTGCAGCCAGGGCAACGTTCTGGAGTACGAGTGATGCATCCACAGTGGCGATCAAAAGAGCCTCAACGTAATCTGCATCAAAATTTTCTGCTCCGTGTATTTTTCCTGCAAGATGATCACGGTACAGGTCCGCACAAAAAACAAGGAAAGTCGAGGATTGATAGATCTGGAGTTGGTCTGCACACAGTTTTGTGAGTTCCTTTTTCCGTTCAGGATTAGAAACCTCAATGATACTATAGGCCTGGAGGTTGCTTGAGGTACTGGCACGCTGTCCGCAGGAAACCAGCTTTTCCACCAGTCCATCGGGTAATGATCGATCCTCGAAATTTCTTATGCTTCGGTGTTTTTTCATCAGTTCGGTCATCGAATTATTCATTAATGTGCCTCTTGTAAATATGAATTCATTGAAAAACTTTCCTAACACTATCGTCTAGGTTCAAATATTTCCTGAGATGAGTTAATCTAATTCTCATCCATAATTCAAACGAATCGTTCATTTCCATTTCAATCGGCAAAACCATCATGTCTCCTAAAATTGTTGAAGATCTTGCTCCTACAGGGGTTTTGCGTGCTGCTATCAACCTTTCCAATTTTCTGCTGGTCACAGGCCGAAACGATGAAGGAGAACCGGCAGGGGTGTCTCCCGACATGGCTCAAGAAGTGGCAAGGAGTCTGGGGGTGGAACTCAAAATGGTCGAATACAAGACTCCAGGGGAAATTGCAGATGATGCGGGAAACAACGCATGGGACATTGCCAATATTGGTTCAGAACCACAGCGTGCAGAAAAGATCAATTTCACCAGTGCATATTGTGAAATCCAGGCGACATATCTGGTTGCAGCAGATTCTTCTTTGGAATCAATCGATGAGGTAGACCGACCTGGGATCCGAATCGCCGTTTCTGCAAGGAGTGCCTATGACCTTTGGCTGGATCGAAACATTCGTGAAGCGGAACTGGTCCGGGCTCAGGGGTTGGATGCATCGTATGAGTTATTCGTTTCGAAAAAGCTGGATGCCCTTGCGGGTTTAAGGCCCAAGCTGATGCAGGAAGTGGAAAAACTGGAGGGAGCCAGGATTCTTCCAGGCCAATTCACAGCGGTGCAACAGTCGATTGGCTGTGCCAAGAACAGGGAATCTGGAGCATTTTTTTTAAGAGAATTTGTGGAAGAAGCCAAAGCTTCCGGATTAGTTGCTGAGTTGATCGAGAAACATGGGGTTACGGGGCGTTTGTCGGTCGCTCCTCCAGCCTGAATTTCCTGATCTACTTCAGTGAAGGATTTAGAGAAGGTAATCGTCTGTATTCAACATCCTTCTTTGAAACAGTCAGCGCACCAGGGCCTTCAGGGCATCCATGGCCTGGTGAATCTGTAGCAGGCTGACGTCGAGGTGGGTTACAGCCCGCATGATATTCTGGGAAACAGCCCCGATCCAGATTTCCTGTTTCCTGAGTTCCTTGGAAAGTTCCCGGGCATCTCTACCAGTTGCTGAAACATCAAAAAACACGAGATTGCTCTGAACAGGAAAGGGTTCGACTTTCATTCCTGGGATATCTGAAATCCGCCGGCCCAGGATCTTTGCATTTTCATGATCCTCAGCCAGACGGTTGACATTGTTTTCCAGGGCCCAGATGCCTGCTGCAGCAATCACTCCTGCCTGGCGCAAGGCTCCTCCCAGTCGGTGTTTCCAGCGCCATGCTTCTCCAATAAAATCCTCAGTTCCCGCAAGCACAGCTCCAACCGGGCAACCTAACCCTTTGGTCAGATCGAGCCAGACTGAATCGACATTGCCTGCATAGTCTGAAGCGGCAACCCCGGAAGCTACCGAAGCGTTCATCAACCGAGCTCCGTCCATGTGAAGCATGAGTCCGTGTTCCCGGGTAGCTTCTCGAACTTCCTTTAGTCGGTCCAGGGGCCAGATGCTGCCTCCACCGCGGTTCGAAGTCTGTTCCACCACCACCAGGCGGCTTCGCGGTTCGTGAAGAGAGGATCCCCGAACGGATTCATGAACCTGAGTGGCATTAAAAATTCCGTTTTCACCTTCCAGTGGACGAATCAATGCTCCTGCCAGGGCAGCGGGGCCTCCGGATTCGGAGTTCAGGATATGGGCCGTTTTGTCGGCAATGATCTCATCTCCTGGAGAACAATGGACCAAAAGTGCAATTTGATTGCACATTGTTCCGGAAGGAAGAAATACGGCGTCTTGCTTGCCGAGCAAGTCTGCGGTCTTGCGGCATAGTTGGTTGACACTGGGATCCCTTCGATGCTGATCGTCGCCAACTTCGGCTTCGGTCATTGCCTGGAGCATGCCCGAAGAAGGACGGGTCTGGGTATCACTGTAGAGATTGATGCTGATCCTGTCCATCATATCCACTTCCATTCAATTCCCATTTTCTTTAGTTGTAACAAAATAACAAAGGATAATTCATTCGAGTTTCATCCAGGAAATGCGTGCTTCTGAAAAATCCGGAACTATGCTCCAAAGTGGGAAGGTTTAAAAAAAACAAAAAGAACTAACTTCTGTGCACGTTACTCCTAGAAGGGACTAAGCTAAGGGGCATGCTTCACTGATAGAATCAAAAAGAATGATTTTAATCAAAGCATCGAATTAGGAAGTGCCAACACAAGCCATGGAACGAGTACGATCAAGGCAAGACGCAAAATATCGACGACCCAAAAGGGAGTTACTCCACGGAAAATAGTGCCTGTGGATACATCTCCCACCACCCCCTTGAGTACAAAAACATTAAGGCCGACAGGGGGAGTGATCAACGAGATTTCAGTGACCACCACAACCACGATACCAAACCAGACAGGATTAAACCCCAGACTGGTCACCAATGGAAAAAATATAGGGACCGTCAATAACAACATTGACAGGCTTTCAAAAACACAGCCTAGCAAAATATAGATGATGATGATTGAGAACATCACTGTCATTGGACTTACCCCAGACTGGTTTACTAAAGAAAGCAAACCTTCTGGCAGTCCTGCCAGATTCACAAAATTTGAGAACATAGATGCCCCAATCATGACCGAGAACAGGATGGCAGTGGTATGAGAAGTTTCTATAAGGACTGTTTTGATATCATTGAAAGAGAGTTGACCACGGGATAATGCAATAAAAAAAGCACCCGCTGCTCCCATGCCAGCAGCTTCTGTTGGAGAGAAAGTCAGATGAATCGGCCAGAAATTGAACAGCCCATAGAGTCCTCCTATGACCAGAATAAAAAGGGCGGATACGGCCCAGACATCTTTGAAAGCCTCGAAACGTTCTTTCCAACTGGATACTTCTCCTGCAGGCCCTGCTGCAGAATTACGCATGACAATAAAACGTACTGCTGCAAGATAGAATAAAATGCCTATAATGCCCGGTATCACACCTGCGATGAAGAGTTTGCCAATCGATGTTTCTGTAAGAAGTCCATAGATCACCAGGATGACACTGGGAGGAATGAGGATTCCAAGTGTTCCGCCTGCTGCAATCGAAGCTGTAGAAAGTTCATCCGAATAACCATATTTCCGCATTTCAGGCAAAGCCACCTTGGACATCGTAGCAGCAGTGGCGAGAGAGGATCCGCATATCGCTGCGAAACCCCCGCAGGCCATGATTGTGGCCATTGCAAGTCCCCCCCTAAAATGGCCCAGGAAAACATAAGAAACCCTGTAGAGTTCCCTGGATAATCCTCCTTTGTTGACAAAAAGACCCATCAGAATAAACAAAGGGACGACTGAAAGGCCATAATCCTGTGCAGTATCGATGATCAGCCGGCCTGCCATTGAAATGGATGCTTTAAGTGTTGTTTCTTGGCCATACCCAATAATTCCTACTACCCCCATGGCAATTGCTATGGGCATACGAAGCAGTACCAGGACTAGAACAACGATAAATCCAATTGTAGAGGTGATCATTTATTGGAGCCCATCAGGACATGGCTTGAAGATTTTGAACTTCAAGTTTTGCAGGAGAGAAAATCCATAAAACCGATCTAACAACCAGAACTACAGAAGTGATCATGGTTGCGATAGCAATGAAATAAGCCACATAGAATTGAGGTATTTGGAGATATTCTGTGGTATCACCATAAGATTTGGCACGTTCTGCTAGTTCCCATACGCGATAACTTGGCCAGACAAGAACGATTCCGCAGATACCATCTGCAAAAAAATTACGGATGCGGGACATTGCTTTACTGAAATAATGATCCAACAGGTCAATCACAATATGCTTACCTTGCCAACTGACAATTGGTAGAGAAGAGAAGACAATGATTGCCATCAGCAGGCGAGTAAGCTCCGTAGCTGATTCAATAGGATCATTGAATACACTCCGAAGAACTACATCGGCAAAGGTCATTGCCATTAAAAAGAACAAAGCTAAGGAAGCAAGAATGGAGGGACCATGGGCCAGCAGGGACCTGACCCATGAGATATTTAGATCGTCTGCAGATGACGACATAGACAATCAGAATTTTGCCATTTCTGCAGCAATGAACGCTTGAGCGGCCTTACCATCAACACCTTTGGCTGAGACTTCTTTCAGTACCTTTGAAACAATCTTTTTTGACATCTTTGTAAATTCAGCCTGATCGATGCTTGATGCATGATTGATGGAGTTATCCGAAGCGGCTTTTGTCACACCAAATCCAGCACCATCAATACTATCCCAGACCCGACCAGCCATAGTGGACAAAGGCAGTCCAAAAACACCGTTAAGGGCATTTTGGTCTTTTGCTGAAAGGCTGTTGAATTTTTCTTGATTCATGATAACAGCAAAGGAACCCCTGTAAAATCCACCAGGCATTATATAAGTGTTTTGAGCTACTTCAGTAAGCTTGAAGCCTTTCTTTGATTCCATGGGCATCATCACTCCATCGGCTGCTTTTGAAGCAAGAGTTTCATAAACCTTCGGAGCTGGGACCCGAATCCCTGTCGCGCCCAGGGCATCCCCAACATCACCGGAAACGCCACCTCCTAGACGAAGTTTCATGCCTTGGATCTCACTCAGGCTTGTAACTTTTCTGGCAGAATGGAGTTGACCAGGACCGTGGGTCATTAATCCAATCAGCTTCACCCCTTTATGTTCATTGGCAGAGGCAAAGAATTTTTGATGGGCTTTCCAGTAGGCGATTGATGCAGCCTTCGCACTGCCGGCATAACCGGGAAGTTCGACGACTTTGGTCGCCACATAACGGCCTGGATTGTAACCATGGAAAATCCAGGTGATGTCTGCAACCCCGTCTTGAATCAGATCAAACTGTGCGGGAGGGGAACCTAACTTATATTTTATTTTGGCGGTTACACGACCCTCTGTTGCCTCTTCCATCATCTTGATGAGTTTTGGAAACATGGAGGCGTTCATCCCATGGCTAGGAGGAGCCCAGCTTGAAATGATGAGGGTGACATCTGCCGCCATTGCGGAAAATGCGATTGAACTGATTGATAATCCGCAGACAATCAAAAATTTAATTTTTCTTATCAAATGCATGACCTTTCTCCATCTTTAATTTAAACTTAATATTGATGCCTTCCTAATCCTGATAGAAGTAATCTGATTCCTCATAGTCTGTTAAATCAAAAAAACCATTATTCAGGATACTAAATATAAAGTGCAAGTAAACTACCATTGAATGGGGATTGATCAATACAATATTTTTCGAGGAAGGAATGAAGGGGAATTTGAAGGTACTTTCATCAAAATTTAAAACAGTTATTCTTACAAAAAAAAGTTTGGACTATTTTTTTGACGGTTCATTTTCTGTGAAGCGGAGATGGCATAGGAAAAGATAATAGATCGTTGAGTTCTTCTTTTGTTTTTGCTGTTCCCAGGATGTAACGGTCAGGACGAATGAGCACAGCATCGGTTCCCATATTCTGCAGGCACGCCGTGACTTCTTTTTCGGACTCGGATGAAATCACAATCAATCCTGTAGGAAGATTGAGGTTGTAGGAGTTGATGTCTTCTTTGATGAGTAAAACAGGAGAGTAACCAGAGGCATCATCCATAAGCCTTGAATCCGACAACCTGAGTTGTGGGAAAAGCTTGCCACGATGTTCAGAAGACCCGGCTTTTAGACTTTCTCCAATTTTGGGTGCGATACTCTTCATACGTGCGCTACCGTCTTGATTTGGAAGTGCAGCTTTTAATGCCTTAGTATTGTCAGCGCGATTGATTAAACCACCAAGGTGGATAGCAGTTTCAATGTAGGCCTTCACATGGGGACTACGCTCGGACTGATAAGAATGGAGCAGTGAATCGTCTTTTGCATCTTTAGAACATAATGCAATTTTCCAGGCAAGGTTGGCCACATCTCGAATCCCGGCACACATCCCCTGCCCCATGAAAGGTGGAGTCAAATGTGCTGCATCACCTGCCAGAAGTAACCTTCCCAATTTCCATTTTTTGGCAATGGAAGAAGAGAAGGTGTAGACAGCTTTTCTTTCGATTTCAGCATCGTTGGAAGTGATCCAAGTTTTAAGCAACTCCCACACATTTTCCAAGTTGGTGATTTCGTTTTCATCTTCATGATCCTGAAGTTTGATTTCCCAACGTCGTCTGTCTCCTGGACTACGACAATACGTTGTGGGTCTCTTGGGATTGCAGAATTGAACCGTGTGGTCTCCAAGCTCTGGCATTGGTTTTTTGAGTAATGCATCGATGACGAGCCAGCGTTCATTAAAACCTAAATTCTCCATTTCTGTTTCCATGCAATACCTTAAAAACGAACGGGCCCCATCGCATCCAACAACATATTTTGTGTTTACTGAATCCTTCTTTCCTGTTGTCAAATCTTTGAAATAAACAATGGCGTTGTCATCTTGGTCCTTTACAGAGAAAACTTCAGAATTTGATCGAGTTTCAACATTTTCATAACGGCCAAGGGCCTTTCTTAAAATATGCTCCAGGTCAGGCTGATGAAAACGATAACTGGCATACCACCCATGGGGTCCAATTTCCTGGGGACGGGGCCAATCCAAAAGTAATGTCCCTTCTGGATCGACAAACCGCATTCCTATATTAACTCTTATTTTTTTTGAAAGCTCTTCTGCAATTCCAACGGTTTGGAACACCCTCATGGTTTCATCATCAAAGTGAACTGCACGGGGCAAATGGTACGCTTGCGCCTCACGCTCAAGTACCATGACTTTGAGGCCGCATAAGCCCAGCAGGTTGGCCAGTGTCGCTCCAGTCGGGCCATATCCAATGATGATGCAATCGTACAAAGATGAATTTGCTTTATGAATCATCATGTTCTCCACATGGTTTGGATCTTAAATCCAACACGGCAAGACGCTGTGGGGTGATGTTATGAATCCTGTCTGAGTTGACTGAATAGCCAAGGACATTCAGCAAACTTTGGGGCTCTTTTGCCATTCGCTGCTGCATCCAAGCGCATGTTCCTGAGACGTTTTCTTGGGATCTCAGGGAGGTAAAGGCGTTCGTGACCCCAGAAGCTTGGTCCATCAAATGTTTCATGAGCCTGCCATTGTTCAGGATCAATGACACGGCCACCCCAACCGTTTTCGACAAAGAACCCTGAAGGAGAATTTACATAATAGGAGATCATATAATCATTCGTGTGACGTCCTAATGTGTAGGCAATCCGATTCTCTTCAAGCTGGGCCAGGTCAAAGCCCTGTCCGACATCATCCAAATGAAGAAATTCTATCATGAAATGGTGAAATCCAATTTTACCGGTTCCAACCATCGCAAAACTGTGATGTCGCCCGTTCACGTGGAAAAAATACATCGGATAGGGGTTTAATCCGTAATCACTGATTTGGAAATCAAGGATATCACAATAAAACCGTTTCAAAATCTCGATATCCTTTACTTCAAGCACAGCATGCCCCATTCCTAGAGGTCCAGTTTTGAAACCTGAAATAGGTCGGCCTGGAACAAAGTTTTCCGATGATTCTAAAGGGTTCCAGCAAAGCTCTATTCTGTTCCCACCTGGATCTTTGGAAACGATCAGGTCTTCGACAAAACGTTTTTCCACAAGACTCCTGTTCCCTTGTTTTACATCATGACCTGCGTCCTCTAAACGTGATGCATAGAGGTCCAAATCGTTTTTTGATGTGACTTCCCATCCCATGTAGGCCAGTGATTCACCGGGCTCGTTAGTAACAGAAAACCTTTGCTGACGGTCATCCATTCGGAAGGAAAGATCTTTCCTGGCTTGATCAATCATCTGCATGCCAAGCAATTGGGTTGCAAAGGAAGACCAGTCTTCGAGTTTGTCCGAACGAATGCCAAGATACCCAAGTGCTTTTATCGCCATGATCCCTTGATACCTCGAGTTGTCACTGTTTCAAACCTTAACCATTAAGATACATATATTCATCTTTTCACATCCTGAATTCAACCTGGTTGTGCTCATTTGCAGCAAACTTCTTCAAAATTCTTGGAGAATTGTTTCATGGCTCATCACGAAAAAGGTTTTTACAGAATACAAATACTGATCAATGACAATCTGGGAATTTCAGTCCTCAGACTTAGGAACATTCGAAATACCTAAATGCGTGGATTGAAGGGATGCACCACCTTGGTCAAAACCTATATATCTAGACTCTTTTTGTTCGTTAAGGTTATGGTCTGGAATCCATAGATTTGACGCCCATGCATCTCTGAAACAATAATATTTTTTATGAATCAAAAAGATAAAAAATGAAAATCAAGAAAATCCATCATGCCGCTTATCGATGTAAAAACTCTAAAGAGACTGTGGAATGGTACAAGAATTATTTGAACATGGACTTTGTCTTGGCCATTGCAGAAAATCAGGTCCCTTCGACTAAAGCTCCGGATCCCTATATGCACATTTTTTTGGATGCAGGAGCAGGGAATATTTTGGCATTTTTTGAACTCCCCAATTCTCCAGAAATGGGCAGCGACCCCAACACCCCGGACTGGGTTCAACATCTGGCTTTTGAAATAGGTTCCATGGAAGAACTGAGAGAAATCAAAGCCAAGTTGGAAGCAGATGGGATTGATGTGGTTGGCCCTACTAATCACACTATTTTCCAGTCCATCTATTTTTTTGACCCCAGCGGGCATCGTCTTGAACTTGCAGTCAACACAAATACCCCGGAAATGGACTCCAAACTTGATCAGGTTAAATGGGAGATGCTTGAGGAATGGGATCAAACAAAAATTGCTCCGGCTCATGCCCGTTGGATGCACGATTCGGTTTAATCAAATTGGGAAGTGTTTGGTCAATCCACAAATGCCTCGAAGCATCATTCATGAATCAATTTTAAAATCCACAAATGGTAAAAAAATCGTCAAATAACGCAAAGGTTCTATTTGAAAACCCAATGGGTCTAGATGGTTTTGAGTTTGTTGAGTTTGCATCTCCAAAATCTGGAATTCTTGAAAAGGTTTTCAAGATGCTGGGATTTGAAATCATTGCCTACCATCGTTCAAAGGATGTCGTTCTCTATCGCCAGGGAGAGATCAATTTCATTATCAATAAGGAAACGAACAGCAATGCAGCTTTTTTTTCAGAAGAACATGGGCCTTGTGCTTGTGGTTTGGCCTTCAGAGTAAAGGATGCTCCTAAAGCCTATGAACGGGCTCTTCAACTTGGGGCGCAACCCATTGAAGTTCCAACAGGCCCGATGGAGTTACGTCTTCCTGCCATCAAAGGCATCGGTGGTGCTCCTTTATACCTGATTGACCGTTATCAGGAAGGCAAAACGATCTACGACATCGATTTCAATTTCATTGAAAATTATGATCCTCATCCCTTTGGATGTGGTTTTAATGTGATTGACCACATGACTCATAACGTCTATCGGGGCCGTATGGGGTATTGGGCAGAGTACTATGAAAAGCTCTTTAATTTTAAAGAGATTCGTTATTTTGACATCAAAGGTGAATATACGGGTCTTAAATCCAAGGCCATGACTGCTCCAGATGGACGTATACGCATCCCGCTCAATGAAGAGGCATCCGAAGGGACAGGACAAATAGAAGAATTTCTGATGGCCTACAATGGAGAAGGCATTCAGCATATAGCACTTGAAACGAACGACCTGATTTCAAGTTGGGACTTGCTTAAGAAAAACGGAGTCCCTTTCATGACCGCACCGCCAGA
>Ga0066846_10000094_pt1 | contig 36325 bp, 30 predicted proteins | sample ETNtaG_33_FD_65489 | JGI IMG/M metagenome (GOLD analysis project Ga0066846, IMG submission 65489) | Marine microbial and viral communities from oxygen minimum zone, Eastern Pacific Ocean - ETNP201310SV76 | ecosystem: Environmental > Aquatic > Marine > Oceanic | place: Pacific Ocean: Eastern... | reverse complement strand
TTCCAGGGTGGGTTAGTGTTGAAATCAGTTCATCTTTTTCAAGCATGTGACACCTGTTTTTTTAACTGTATAGTGAAAGGTATGAACAGTTTTGTCCTAGATTTTCTCCCTCCAGGTTATTTTTAAATCTTAAAAAAGTTTGCCGAAGAGGGTGAATAAGTTTTTCTTTAAGCTCCTCAGGAACCCAATTTATCTTTTCTACCGGCCAGTCTTCCACTCTGCGAATATCTAGGTCGTGTTGTTTGTAGTGAACGTCCAAGGCTTCTTCAAATCCGTAAACATACAAATTACTGTAAGCTCGGTAAAAAAGATCGTTAACCAGGTCACGATCATGCAATCCTTCTAAAAAGTGGCCGAGTAGCTCCTGCATGTAAGGTCGGGCATGCTCTAGAAAATCCGGGGTTAATGCATTATGTAGAGTGTGGTAAACGATGAGAATATCCTGCAAAGCAAACCTGAGTTCTTCTTTTGCCTTATTAGTAGGCCATCGGCTAACATCAAGTAGTTCCTTGAGTTGCTTGATATTGCGGAGAGTATCAAAAATGAGAGACTCTTCCCATGTGGCTGTATTCCAAACAAAGAACGCTCGCATGAACTGTACCTCTGTATCTCGCTCCCACATTTGCATACTTATGCTGGGCCTAATTTTATTTGTGTATGGGATGCGTTCACCCCACTGCGGTTTTTCAAACTCCAAGTAATAAACCCTAAAGACATCTCGACATGTCTGGCAATAAATTTTCATCAGGTATTCAAAATTTTTCGGTTCATCAAGGAGACTGTTTTGCGGCAGGTTGACAATAGAGTAAAAGCGAATGACTCTTGATAAAACTTCCCCCTGTGGATTACATACCAGGTATCCTCCCCCCCATAACCCAGAGGTAATGGGGATGTCAACATGGCGCTCTGCATTGATGCGTTCTCTAACGATAGTTGCAACCCGGCAGAATACCTCATGCAAACGATACATATTTGTTTTGCCGCGATAGTAAAGTTGGGTTGGGAACCTGCTTGTCTGTTCTCCGCTGGTTTGTTCCATGACTGCCTATTCTTAAAGCCCGTTACCAACAAGGAACAGCAGGGCCTTGCTACTGGAGGGAGGGCAAGTCCAACCAGTGCATTTATAAATGCCCAAACTCAGATTGCTGTGGAACATCAGGTTTAACGAATTTCGAAACAATCTCAGTCACACCTTGGTCCTTTCACCTCTTGTTGCTTCTTTATCTGCCGAGGTATTAAGTCATGCTTATTTCCAATTTTGGATAAGGGTTGCCCCAGACCAGCAGCTTTTAGTGGTTCCCATTCGTAGGGGAAACCCTTTTGACAACAACCAGCAACCTCGCCATCAATCACCACACAGGGAACAGAGAGAATATCTAGTTCCTTTGCCCTGTCGGCAATTACCGATTTTTCCACATCTAAAATCGTTACCTCGTCGTCTGGACCGGCAAGGCTATTCACCAAATCTATTGCGTCAAAACATATCCGGCACATGGAGACAAAGACTTCAATTTGCCGCTTTCTTTTCTTTTTTTTATTTTTCATAGATCGAACGAATTAATACCCTGTTTTCATAACTGTGTAGATTGAAAAACAAAGGAAACCGTGAACAAGATCAACTTGATAATATCGTGGCTGAGATTTGAAATAAGCATGACTTAATACCTCGGCAGAGAAAGAAGAAACCAGCAACTCAGAAGAAAAGTCGTTGGGTTTCATTACTTGCACAACAGCGAACAAGTTATGTTTCAATTGCCTCTTTCAACAATGTTCCTCAACAAACAACCTGAGTACGCTGTTGATTAAAGATCACCTACCTCTAGCCAATATTTCATTTATTTGAATTTATAGGTATCGGATTTGATCCTATTTTTAAATCGGACAAAAACCGATGAATAAACTTTTTGTGCCTTGGTATTGAGTTAAGTCCCACGGTATGAGGTGGTTTTTTTCTTTAAGAGTATCCTGGATTTTTTAGAGGGGAGATCTGCAAAATAGCTTTACAGGAAATGATTTATAAAGGACAAGAACCTGGTCTTCGAATCAATCTGAAATCAGAGGTTGATTGCGTAAAAAGGGGCGGTTGGGTCTACGCTTCGTTTGGAACAGTGGGTGAGGAATCCGGCAAATAAACTAGGTCCATTTCACCTAAATCCTTATGCAAATGCTTCCCGATAAAATGGGTTCGTAGACGAGCTGCACACCACTTGGCAGTTTTGGATACCACGCGCTCATCTTTATTGAACACTCGTTGATATTCATCACTAAGATCATTTTTTGGAGGCGTTGATTTTTCAAAATCATCAAGAAATTGAGCTAGGCGGTTTAGAAACGATCCGGAACAATTTTCAAAAATGGTTTCGGAAAAAAAAACTAGAGACAAGGAAATCGCTTGAAAAGAACGTTTGATTAGCCAGTAGTAATAAGTTGTTGCTCTAACTTCAGCAGGGTTGTCAGAATCTTTCAAGTTTTTATACCCGTCCCACATGGTCAGCACGGTGCGCAGCGCGACGGGGCCGTTTTTCTGGTAAAATAAACTTCTAGCTTCTTTATCTATTTCTTCGAGTCTCTTCCCAGAAATATTTGGGTGGGTATCCCGCCGGAACGTGTGTCCAAACTCCTCATCCGAAAGATCAAGTACTGGTTCCTTAGTTAAGGGGTTGACCAAACGAGTATCGGTGAGCATCATCACCTGGTTGGCAGCTGTGTTCAACTTCAACCACCATTGAATATCTTCCCATATATTTAAAAGATCGTACTGCCCTTTCTCTTTTCTTGCTGCCACCTCCGCGTCAATGGCTTTTCTTAATTGTGTTTCGTTTAATTTCTCCTCCTTAATTAATTTCATTTTAATTTCATCTTCGTTAATTAGTACCCTTGTTTCTTTTTCTGTGTGAATACTCAAGCCGGGTATAAACGAACCAAAAACCAGTATTCCAAGTTCCTGAAGTTCACGGATGATTGTTTCTACCTCGTCGATGCTCGCACCACCTCGTTTTTTAAATACATCGGCTTTTGACTCCAACCCAATCCAAATTGAAAGCATTCCTCCACGCACCAACCCACGAAACCCCTGGTATTTTTTTTTGTATTCTAATAAACCCCTGATGTCACCAAAAGTTCCCCAACGGATATTTTTTCCTGATTCTTCTACCAGCCTGCAAAGTTCCTCTGTATTGGCCAGTGGGCGCATAAAATTTTCGTCCATGAGAAAAAAGAGGGTTTCAGGAACATAATCCTTTCTTGCTTCATTTGCATCGATCTGTTTTTTCATGGCCTGATACATTTCTTGGGCTTTTGTATAAAGAAAGGTCTTGTTACCAAAGTTTTTGGCGGTATTACAAAATGAACACTTATTCATACATCCGAGAGAAACTGCCAGCTTGTTCATATCCTTGGGTGTACCAAAGAACCCCATCTTTATCGCCAACCATCTTAAAAAAAAGTTGTCAGGAGGTAAATCTGGATCTGGTACGGGGTAGGAAACCATAGGCGCGTCAGGTTTTACTTTTAATTCCAGGCCAAGTTTCCCCTGATTATTAAGCAAGAACGCCCTAATACTCTGCACTCCTTCACCAGTGTAAGGGTACTTCCCCTGTTTTTCCTTGGCTTCTATTTCTTCCGGGCTGTCTTTTAAGACTGTGCCGTCAGCTTCAGTCAATATCCCAAGTTTCTTCCCTGTGGTGGCTCCATAGTTACCGAAAACGATTGACACTTCTTTATTTTTGCTATTACGCCTGATTTTTTTGGCCAGTTTCTTAGCTTCATATACCTTGTTTTCGCACCCAATCCCAATCCCGATAATCTTGAAGAAATTTTTTTTAGTAATCCTCATAATTTCCTTTTCTGTCGGGTAATCAATAAGAGAAATATCTATCCCGCCTTTTATGTCATTTTCTAAATTCTGTTTTATAAGGTGCATGCCCACGTAGGGAGCATTTTTCTTGGGGTTGTAAATATACTTCAGGTGAGAGTTGATTTTTTGACAAATAAAATCTGGTAGAAATAGGGACCTACGTAGCGTTGGCCCTTGAGGGGCTTGAGCTATATTCATGGTCCAATAACTCGGGTCTGCCTCGGGTATCCCAATTAATAATATTTTTGGTTTTTCTGTGTTCGAGAAACGCGCGCTATCTTTACTTGTCTGCCTAGATTTCCCAATCGTCCGCGTCCAAGAAGCAACCATGTTTTTTAGCTCTCTTTTAAGAGGTAAAATTCTTTAACAAAAAAATCCTACCACCGTAAAAAAATTTTGTTTGTAAAAGTTACGTAATTTTTTTTCAAGAGGATTCTTGACTATGTGAAGGTCGGAAAAAAAGAGGTTGGGTTGGCAGAACTCTTAGGTTTTTAAACAAGGTAGGTCAATGCTAAAGGTGGTTCCTTTTCCTCTCTCACTTTCCACGCTGATGTCGCCGCCATTTTTTTTAATCAGATGACTGCAAACCGAGAGTCCCATGCCCGTTCCTTGCCCTGTAGGTTTGTTGCTAAAAAAAGGATTGAAAATTTGTTTCAAATCTTCTTTTCTAATCCCGTCTCCGTTGTCGGTAATGTTTATCCTGATGTAATCAGTGCCGTTCTTTTTTTTATACTTGATGCTTGTTGCTAACGTTCCTCCTTCGGGCATAGCCTGTCTCGCATTGTCGATAATGTAGAAAAAAACTTGGGACATTTCTTCCGGGTCAACTCGCAAGGTAGGTAAAGTAGAATCAAACTGCTTGTTGATTTCAATCCCCTTCGATTTTAGATGGTGATCCATCATGGTAAGAACGGAATCCAATTCCTCATTAATCCGAACCGATACCACTTCTTCTTTACCTTTCTTAAAGAAATTGAGGAGTGAATGGATAATTTTTTCAAGGCGGGCGGTCTCTTCATGCGACACACGTACGGCTTGAGTCCAACTCGAATCTTTATGTTGCATCCCATTTAGTTTTTGAAGCTGAACCGAGATCGTACCGAGAACACCCAAAGCTTCGCGGCATATTCCTGAGGTCAACCCGCCAATACCAGCCAATTTTTCTGACGCTACCAGGCTGTTGTGGGCTTTCTGGACCTCGGTCAGGGATGCCTTGAGTTCCTGATGGGTTACTTGAAGCTCTTCGTGAGATCGTTTTAACTTATCTTCAGCCTGTTTGCGTTCACTGATATCACGTAAGGTTCCTATAAATATTCTGTTGTCTTCGAAGCACATTTCGTTGATCGTTATGTCCAAAGGAAAAACGGTTCCATCTTTTTTCATTCCCTCGACTTCACGTTCAACCCCGATCATTATTGCTTTACCCGCTTCCAGATAATTCCTGAGATAGTTACTGTAAGCACTGCGATCAGGTTCTGGCACCAATATGCTAATATTCTGTCCTACCACTTCAGGTGAAAAGTACCCAAATATTTTTTCAGCTACAGGGCTAAAAGATTCGATGGTACCTTGCCCATCAAAAGTTATGATCGCATCTCCCACGTTATCGACCACTCCACGCATGCGCGTTTCTCTTTCCTGGGCCATCTTGGCAAATTGAAGTGCACGGTCACGACCCACATCTACTGCTGATACCAAACTGAGGGCACGAGTGCGACCAATATTGACCATAAAAGTGATGCCGATGGCCAAAACTCCCGTCAGTCCCATTGCGCTTAAGATAAGTTTTCGCACGAAATTGAACGACCGGTAGGCTTCATCCACACTGACTTCGGTGGCCAAGGCCAATTGCATCCCTGGATCCCAGGTCCAAGCGCTTACCACCTCAACCCCAAGATAGTTTCGATAACCGTCAATATTTACCCCGGAACGACGCGATATTGCAGTATTCGCCATGGTTGTGAAGGGCTGTTCATTTGTAGGTGGTTGAGGTTGAAGCCCTTCAGACAAGGTTTGCCCAGGGTTGCGGATTTCAATTGAAAGCAACCCTCTGTTTTTTGTCAGACCGGCCATGCGTAGTTCCCGATCGAAGCGGCTTTCTGAAAGTAAAGTACCTTTGGAATTAAAGGCATAAGTTTCACCCGTTTGCCCGGTTCGCCCGAGTTGAAGAATCCGGGTAAAATCGATGGCTGGATCTAATCGGAAACCTAGGGCAGCGACAATCCCACCTTCGTCATCGAACACGGGTGTCACCACAAACATAGTGGGTTCTCCCTCTACAATTCTCCCGCTATAGATATTTAACAATGGAACATCTGAAATGAGAGGATGACTGATAAGGGTTTCCCCTTCAAAAACTCTTTCCAGAAAATTTCCCTGCTCGGCCAGCAAATTGGTTACTCCTAGGTTGGTATCCTGCGAGGACCCAATATTCGATAAATCGGGTGCTATAACAAGGTAGCCCAGGTAACCGTATACACCGATTCTGGGCGCAAGCAGAGTGTTGAGTTTCGTTCGAACGGGGGTGCTCATCAGTGCATCGCGGGTTCGAGGCACTTTCAATAGTTCTTTGATATTTGCCCGCAGTTCGACGGATTCAGCTCCAGTTACGGCATCGGCTTTCCGCTCAAACTCCCAAATTTGTAAGGCAGAGTTGGTAGTCCTGAGGATGGTCTTGAGGGAACTAGATAGGTCTGCCCGTGTTATTGTTTCAACCCGCCCTAGGGTATACCAGGCTATAACCGAAACAACCAGGCAGAAAAAAGAACCTATTACAAAAACCCAAATTTGCCCCAAACGACTTTTATGACTTTCTAGTTTCCCATCCTTTTGAATCTCTTCAAGTTTGGGGGTTATGGAGTTTTGTAAGGGTTTCATACCGCTGCTTTCCTATCCATAAAGTTAGAAAGGGCGCTCGGAGGAATAATGCCTTTCAGGTTAATTGAGTCCTTGAGTTGATGGCCCTCTGGTAAAAATGGGCCAGCATGCCATTAAAAATATAGCTATGAAATTTTGACATAAGAGACCAGTAAATCTGCCCAAAAAAGGGCTTCGGAATAAAATGGGCTTTGAGAGTCAATTGAGTCGAGTGGTTTGTTCGGGTATTTAAAAGAAATTGTAGCCAAGATAGTCCCGGTGAGATTAATTCCCCTCTCAAAAGTAATTCCTTGCCTGGATCCAGTTTCTCTACACGCCAGAAATCTAGGGAATCGCCAACTCGCAAACAAACGGGGTCTCGGCGCCCTCTCTGGAGACCGACCCCCCCAAACAGTCTGTCTACCAGACCGCGAACTTTCCAAAGAAAATTACCTTGCATCCAACCGTGCGTTCCGCCTACTTGGGTGATTAGTTGAAATAAATTTTTTGAATTCGTAGGAATTTCGATCGAATATTCTTCAATTTTAAAATTTGCTGACTCGTATTCACATAGAGGCAGTAAGTCGCGCATGGTATGCGGAGGGACATCGGTCCAGTGAGAAAATACCTGAGATTTTTTTTCTCTTTCCAAGGCCCGCCTGATCGCCGCATCAAACCCAATGGTTTCAAATGGAAGAATTTTTCTGATGTCATCGTTAAGGCACACAACGTCGGTTTTTAAACTATCAAGCAGCAAAGATATGGTGTTAATTGGTGCGGAGGTAAATAAGTGCAGCCAAAATGCGTATATCCTGCATGAAACTGAAACCGGCAGAGGGACCCAGAAGACATCGAAAAGCCGAATTTTTCTATTCAAGATGCGCGCAAAACTAGTAATCATATCTTTGTAAGCTAACACCTCCTTTCCGCCAATTTGATACACGCGACTTTTACTGCTCCGAACCTCCATTATCCCGACAAGATATTTGATGACATCTCTTATAGCGATGGGTTGACAAAGGTTATTAAACTCGACCATAAACGGGATCCAATGATTATGCTTTACCAGGGACTTCAGCAACTCATAAGAAGTGCTCCCCGTTCCAATTATAATTGCTGCGTGCAAGCGAATGACAGGAATGGAACTGTTTGATAAAACCTCTCCCACTTCAATTCGGCTTTGCAGGTGCCTAGATAGGCGGACGTTGGTTTCTCCCAATCCTCCCAAGTAAATAACTTTTTTCAAACCCGCCTCTTCTGCTGTATCCATGAAACATTGCGCAGCTTTCCTGTCGAGATCCGAAAAATCGCTACTTTTAGCCCTCATGCAGTGAATGAGGTAGTACGCGAACTCAATTCCTTCCAACACCGGCTTTAACTGTTCCTTGACCAGGCAGTCGGCATAAACAACTTCAATTCTAGGGTGCTCGAGAAGAAAGGGGGTGTGTTTGGTTCGCACCATGCAACGAACCCAGTAACCACGATATAGCAACTCGGGAATGAGGCGTTGCCCCACGTAACCGTTTGCTCCTGTTACCAGGACTTTGTTATTGGGTGGCCACGGGGTGGTGGTGAGTGCTTCACAGTAGTTATAGTGAATTCTTGACGGATCCATATCAAAAAACCTCTTTGCACGGGTTCCTAGTTACTTCCAAAAAACAATCACCTGCCTCACCGTCAAGATCCGAAAAACCGCTTTTTATTTCCTAGCTCAGAGCAGACATTAACACTAGCCCAAATATAAAGCTAAGAGGCAGTGTGATTATCCAAGCTAGTAAAATATGGGACAAGACCTTGAGATTAATTTTTTTATTAGCAACCCCAATGCCAAATATAGAGCCGCACGAAACGTGGGTGGTGGAGACAGGAACTCCAATTCTACTGGCCCCCAAAACCATCATTCCTGTAACCAAATTGGCAGTAAATGCTTGACCGGGATTCATTTCGGTTACCTTCCTGCCCATCGTAACTGCAATTCTCTTGGAGTGAACCATCCCACCAATTACCATAGAAATTCCGACCACGAGAATTGATAGGTTTACGTCAAACCGTGATCCAATCAGTAAAAGCGCCACAATTTTTGGTGTATCGTTTAATCCTCTTGAGAAACAAACTAGCCCACTGCTTAGATAATGAAGACTGTCTAAAAGACTTTTGGCAGAAATACCAGCGACCTGACCAGAGTATGACGAGCGGCAATAAGCCTGCCTAGCTATTCCCGTCTGGGGGACTGTAATGAATTCGAGGGTACTTCTTTTAAATTCTTCTCCAGTCACAGAGTGACCTGGAGCAGTTGCAAGCACTTTTTTTCCAATGCAGAAACACGTTTCCTGTTCGACATTTAATTTTTTTCTTAACTTTTTAAATATGGGGTAAATGGTGAAAGCAAGCGCAACCGAGAGTACGGGGCCAACTACCATCGGGAAAAAATATGCTCTTGAAAGTGTTCCCCAGTGAATACCGCCTTCAGAGGCAATCCATCCCGCCCCAGCCAGTGCTCCAATAAGCGAATGGGTTGTTGAAACGGGGAGGTTCATAAAGGTAGCTAATATGACTGTCATGGCAGCAGCTATCCCAACAGCCAGCGGAAAAATTTGCATTTGGATTACATGCTCTGGAACAAGTCCTTTGCCTTTAAAGACAATTATCAACTCGCTAGCCAAATGTAGTGCAACCATGCTTCCAAGAGCTGTGGTCAAAGTTGCCCAGGTCAGGGCGCTTTTGTAAGTTGTTGTGTTGCTGCCATACAATGTCGCAACACCTTTAAAGTTGTCATTTGCCCCATTCGAATAGGCCAAAAACAAAACCGTCAAAAATATAAAGACCAAAACGATGGTTCCCATTTTTCCCTCGCGCTAAACCAAACAGGTACTCAGGTAAAAACCTTCAATAAAAAAATAATAGAAGGTCCCAACACAACAATACTTTCATGAAGCAAAAATCTCACAAAATCGAATTTAAAAGTATCCGTTTTAGTCCTATTTACAAATCAGCCAAAAACGGATGGTTTTAATTGATGCGATGGAATAAATACCTTCTCCCGGAGATCTGTTACTTGAGGCTTTGTTGAATTAAAATTGCTCCATCTACTTGGCGGTTCAGCATATGGGTTTGTTCAGCGGTACCCTAGGAAAGGAAATAACAACTATTGCCAAACGGAATCAGAGCCCGGATGTCCAAAGCGGTGAACAGCGGGAAGACCGAACCCAGGGTAGCCGAGGTTTAGTCTTGTTTTTGATCGTTGGCATGGTTTTTTTTTCCATAGTCGTAGCTTGGGTAATCTTGGACAAGATCAAAACCCAGTCTAGACGGGACACTCAAGTCGCGCTGAAATCGATTATCCAGACTACGCAGGAAGCTCTACACAATGAGGTCGTAAAACGTTTGACGGAGGTGACCTCTTTGTCGTTGTCTTCAGAGTTGCAAGGATTGATTAAAGAGCAGCTAAACGTAACGCCCAATTCCCAGGCCCTTCTAAAAAGTTCGGCACTTGCGAGGATGAGGGAACTCCTGAATCCTGTGATGGAAGAAAAGGATTACATAGGATTTTTTGTCATCGCTCCAGATGGCACCAGCATTGCCTCTATGCGCGACTCAAATGTTGGCACTATTAACCTGCTTGCAGAACACGAAAACTTCTTGCCGCTTGTTTTTGATGGGAATGTCCTTGCCAGTCAGCTTTTACCTTCAGATGTTCCCCTGCCTGATGCCCTGGGGAACATGGCCAAAGATCAACCCACCATGTTTGTGGCTGCCCCGGTTCGTGATCAGGGTCAAATCATAGCCGTGTTGACGTTTAGAATCGATCCGATAAATGATTTCAGTAGTATTACGAAACTCGGTAGGCTCGGTGAAAAAGGGGAGACCTATGCTTTCAATAAATCGGGAAAAATGATTACGGAAAGTCGTTTTGAAAAGCAACTGCGGGAAATTGGAATACTTGCACCAGGGATGCGCAGCACTCTCAATGTTGATGTTCGCGATCCCGGCGTGAACTTACTGGAAGGTTCTCATCCTGTAGTTTTAAGCTCCAAACAACCGTTGACCTATATGGCCCAGCAGGCCATCAAGGGTGGGACCGGAGACAATCTGGACGGGTATCGAGATTACCGGGGGGTGCCCGTTGTAGGTGCTTGGACTTGGAATGATGAGTTGGGCTTCGGGTTGGCCACAGAAATTGATCTGTTGGAAGCTTACCGAACTTATCACACCTCGCGTTGGGCTCTGTTAATAGGTTTGGCACTCACCGTTGCTTTGTCTTTAGGTTTGTCCATCGCTTTAGAGATTGGACGAAAAAAGGCCGTTATTTTTGCTGGAAAAATTCAGGACAGCCAAAGACGCCTTCATGGGATTTTGGAAAACCTTGTTGAGGGAGTTGCTACAGTGGATCAAGAAGGGACTATCCAGTCATTCAATTTGGCAGCAGAAAAAATTTTCGGTTACCAAGAATCCGAAATCATCGGCCGGAATATTAGTTCGCTGATCCCCAAGTCCTGTCAAAAAAGCAATGACGACTATAATAAAGTGATAAAAGTTTTTAGAACAGGAAAAGCTTATGACCCAGCGTTAAAACCGGAGATTTTCGGACGACGGAAGAACGGTACTGCTTTTTCACTGGAGATATCATTAGGTGAAATGACCTTGGATCAACACCACTGGCTTGTCGTTAGCATGCGGGATATTACCGAAGGTAATCGGCTGAAAGAAGAGGTTGGAAAACTCACAATGGCTGTAGAACAGAGCCCGGCTTCTATTGTGGTTACCAATCTTGATGGAGAAATCGAATATGTAAACCCAAAGTTTACTCGGGTGACCGGTTACACCAAAGAAGAGGTCATCGGGAAAAACCCTCGGTTTTTAAAATCCGAGGATGCACCTTCCGAAAGGTATCAGCATCTATGGGAAACTATCAGTGCCGGGAAAACATGGCGAGGAGAATTTCATAACAAGAAAAAGAATTCGGAACTTTATTGGGAACTTGCTTCCATTTCCCCTATCAAAGATAAAAATGGGATAGTTTCTCATTATCTCGCGGTCAAAGAGGACATCACTCGTCGGAAAGCCGCGGAGACACAACTCATAACATCCGAACAGGAGTTGCGCGATCTTTATAACCGCCTTCAAGATGTAAGAGAGGAAGAGCGAACCAGTATTTCGCGGGAAATCCACGATGAACTGGGACAAATGTTGACCGCTTTAAAAATTGATGTTTCCTGGTTAATCAAAAAAATAAGTAAGAAAGAAAAAACGGTCCAGGACCGGGCCCATTCGATGTCAAGCTTGCTCGATACAACTATTAAGAGTGTACAATCGATTTCAACCCATTTGCGGCCCGAGGTTCTGGACATGCTGGGTCTCAGTGAGGCTATTGAATGGCAGGTACAGGAGTTTCAAAAGCGCACAGGAACCAAGTGTAATGTTACTTCAAGCTTACCTGATTTGAACTTGGATCCGGAGCTTTCGACTACAGTCTTCCGGATCCTTCAGGAAGCGTTAACCAACGTGGCGCGTCATGCGGAGGCAAGCATTTTGGACATAGGGCTGTATAAAAAACAGAACGAGCTGGTTCTTAAAGTGCAGGACAACGGTAAAGGCATTTCTGATGACAAAAATTCCGCCCGCAAATCCCTTGGGCTTTTAGGAATCCGTGAACGGGTTCTCCTTTGGAATGGGCGGGTAAAAATCAATGGGGCCAAGGGGCATGGGACCACGATCCTTGTTGAGATTCCAGTGAGTCGGTCATGAAAAATAATTTTGACTCGAACAAAATCAAAGTTCTTCTAGCAGATGATCATGCCGTTCTCCGTGATGGTTTGAAAATGATTCTCGCCGAGACACAAAATATTGTAGCTTGCGGTGAGGCGAAAAACGGGTATGAGGTTTTGGAAAAAATCAAAAAGAATCATTTTGATGTGGTGGTCTTGGATGCGGCTATGCCTGGTTTAGCCGGCATGGAGACCCTGAAACAATTAAGGATTGATCAACCGGATCTACCCGTTTTGATTTTAACCATGTACCCCGAAGAACGGATCGCTGCCCGGTTTCTAAAAGCGGGGGCCTCTGGATTTTTAACCAAGGATAGCGCATCCGAGCAACTAGTGGAAGCCATCAAAAAAGTCTTCCATGGGGAAAAATTCATAACCCCTGAACTAGCACAAAAGTTGGCGCTTGACTTTATGGGTTCTGAAAAACCACTGCACGATTTATTATCCGACCGTGAGCATCAGGTAATGAGTATGATGGGATCTGGGCAGATGATATCAGAAATTGCCGCTGAACTTCAACTGAGCATTAAAACCGTCAGCACCCACCGCACCCATATCCTAGAAAAACTTAAATTGAAAAACAACGCTCAGCTGATTCGATACGCCATAGAAAACAATCTGATAGATTAAAGTTCCCGCCCCACGCTCCTCTTATTTTAGAAACTTCTCCATCCTGGCAAACAAAGGAGCCTCCTAAGGCGCCATAGGAGTACTCCTATCTCCGGATTCTGCAAATCCTATGAACAAAACAGACGTAAACGGATTTTACTATCCAGCCTTCGGGTGTAAGTTTTTCTTATGTCGATTAGGCGTCCGGAAATACTTGTCTGGCTTTGGAGATTAGATGAAGAAAAGACTGAAGGTTTTTATTCTGGATGATTCGAGAGAGGTGTCGGGAAGGTTGGTAAGTATGCTTGCAGAAATTGATGGTACCGAAGTCGTGGGGTTGGCAAATAATTCGGAAGAGGTCAGAGGGATGATCAGGAAACTACAGCCTAACGCGATAATTATGGACTCCGGCTTACCCTCTGCCAACAGAGTCAAGACGCTCATTAGGGAAATTAAAAGATTTCACCCTAGGACAAAGGTAATAATTTTCTCTCATCATGCAAGCCTAAGGTATAGGGAAAAATGTTTGGACATGGGAGCGGACTTTTATTTTAACAAGTCGACGGAATTCGAAAAGGTTCCCCAGACGATTACGAAATGGGTTCATGAATATTGTCAATCATGAATAGTGCCCGATACAAATGAGGCGGTGAAGCCTTCTACTCAAGGGGAGAGTTGGTTCATGCAGAATCTAATTACAAAATACAAAGTTATGTAGCGGCAGATCTGAAAGTGAAAGCAAACAAAGTCAGGGTCAAAATTTATAGGAGCTAGCGAATCATGCGAGAAAAAATGACTAAGGAAGTTGGAGCAACTTTGTTGGTATTGGGGATCATGCTGGCCATGGCCATGCCCGCCTTTGCAGGATCCCAAGGGTCAGCAACACCGCGCCCGCTCGCGCCGGTGCCGCCGATTCCGGCCAATGGTATTATCAACCCAAATGCGCAAAAGGATAACGTGACCACCCCGGAAAAAGTGAAACTTGGTGCGATGTTGATGTTTGACGGGCGGCTGTCCGGGGACGGCAGTACCCCCTGTGCGGCCTGTCACAGGCCGGAGTACGCGTGGTCCCAGCCGGATGACCTTTCCTTCGGCTATCCGGGGACCCTGCATTTCCGAGCCGGACAGACTGTTTTGAACAATATACATCTGAATAAATATTTCTGGGACGGGCGGTCACTGAGTCTTGAAGCTCAGGTTGGCGCCGCCGGATTCGGACAGGAGTCGAACAACGTTTCAGCCCAGATGGCGGAAGCCAGGATGAGACAGGTTCCGGTTTACGTCAAAATGATGCAGGAGATTTTCGGCGAGCCCCCGACCTGGGATAACGCAGCCCGCGCCGTGGCCGCATTCGAACGTACTTTGAACACCGATCCCAAGGACGTTCCTTTCGACCGTTACATGAACGGTGACAAGACTGCAATGAGCGAAGAGGCAGTCCGGGGAATGAAACTCTTCGAGGGCAAGGCGGGATGTATCCAGTGCCATGACGGCATGCTGATGACCAACCAGGATTTCCATAACATTGGTCTCCCGCGGAACGAAGCGTTCGATGAAGATCCGCTCCGCCAGATTTCCATCCGATACCGGTCGAAGGCATTTGGGGTTTTGAATTACGACGAGGTGGACGAGGACAAGGGACTCTACTTTTCCACGCATCGCCCTGATGACATTCACAAGTGGCGGACTGCGCAATTGAGGGAACTCAAGTGGACTCCTCCGTATATGCATAACGGCGTGTTCTTCGACTTGGAAGAAGTAGTCGCTTTCTACAATTCAGGCGGCGGGCCTAACCAGGACAACGGTCCTGCGCTCGCTGGAACAAAAGACCCGCTGATGAAACCTCTCAACCTGACGGAAGACGAGCAAGGGGATCTAGTGGCTTTTCTCATGGCCCTCAGTAGTGATGAGATGCCGGGTAAGAACTACAAGATTCCTCGGATACCGCCAGATGGAATCATGACCGCAACCGGCGTGTTGGTTGAGTTGCCGGAAAAAGCAACTGCGAAAAAGAAGTGATTCGTTGAACGGATGAATATTTGGAATAAACAGAAATAACTCGAAAAATAAGGAGAATGGATATGAGTAAGATCGAAAATACAAAGAAACAAGAAGTCGATGCGACTCAGGAAGTGTCTCCTCAAGAGTCCCCTTGTATGTCTCGTCGGAAGCTACTGATGACCGGAGGAAAACTGGGAAGCCTTGCGGCTATTTCCATGCTCCTGCCTGGTTCAATGCTTTCTGGCAAGGCAGAGGCGGGCCAAGGGATGGTCAGTGCGGCGGTGACCGGACGAACCGTTCACTATCCACGAATCAAGGTAGGTCGGTTGAGTGCACTCAAAAATGATCGTCCCGTCAAGATCCAGTATCCCGGCAATGACGAGGGCCAGAAGGGTCTCTTGATCAAACTGGGGGAACGAGCTCTAGGTGGAATCGGTCCTAGTCAGGATGTCGTGGCCTTTAGTGCCTTCTGTACCCATCAAGGCGGACCGTTGGAGGAACAGTATAACCCTGGTAGTAAAACGCTGGGGCCCTGTGAGTTTCACCTTTCCTCCTTTGATTTGACCCGACATGGGATCATGACCAGCGCTTCCGCAGTCCAGAATCTTCCGCAGTACGTGCTGGAGTTAGAAGGAGATGATATCTATGCGGTGGGTGTATTAGGGCTGATTTATGGGTACCCGGATAATTTACTAGGAGTCTGATTAAAAAAGAATCAGCTTCTTTGACAAATTTAGGATTACCGATGTTTCGAAAACGGAATGACTATATTAACGGTATTGACGGAGGTAACAAGCCATGAGTAACGCTGGAAACAATATCACATTCTCGACAGATTTGCCGAAAGACCGTGTGCCCCTTCCTCCTCCCGACGCGGAGATTATCCCTACCGCCTGTGATTATTGCATCGTGGGATGTGCCTATCGAGCGATTACATGGCCGGTCGGGAAAGAAGGTGGCCCAAAAGCAGATGAAAATGCCTTCAAGGTAGATTTCCCACGCAAAGAATCTCTGGTCGGTAGTTGGCCCAGTCCCAACCAGCATACGATCGTTTTGAAGAACGGTGAACCGCACAACTGTATCGTGACTCCGGCGATCAGCGAGAGGGTTAACCGGTCTGGGAACCATAGTGTGAGGGGTGGAGGTATCGCTCAAAAATGCTACAGCCCTTGGAGGGCTACCAAGGATCGTCTTCAACAGCCGATGCTTAGAGTGCGTAACACCTTGCAACCAATTTCATGGGAAGATGCCACTACTATCGCGGCTGAAGTGGGACGCTACGTGTTTGACAAGTACGGGGAAATGGCTTACGGGGTCAAGGCCTTTTCTTACCAGTTTTACGAGAACACCTACGCTATTACCAAGCTGGCCCTGCAAAGTATTGAGACGCCAGTTTATGCCCACCATGACAAACCTTCGGCCCAAGATGATGCCAGCGGGCTTGAGGATATGGGCATAGATACGTTTGGTCCCTCCTATGATGACTGGTCGGCATCAGACGTGATTTTCATCTCGGGGACGGATCCCTATGAGACCAAGACGGTTTTGTTTACCGAGCACATCATGGAAGGAAGGCCGAAACTGGTCATGGTACTTCCCCGGAAGTCACCAGGCGTTACCTGGGCCGAGGAAAACGATGGGCTATGGCTGCAAGTGAACGTCGGCACCGATGCTATTTTACACAACGCCATGTGCCGGTACATTATCGAAAAAGGGTGGCAGGACCAGAAGCACATTGACCATTGGGCTGCCAGCTCTGAGGAAATCGACTGGGGCATGGGCCGAGGAACCAGAAACACCCCTTGGCAATGGCGCAGCACTCGATGGGGTGCCGATTTTGAAAAGTGGAAGAAGTGGTTAATGAAAGAAAAGTATGCCGAGATGGACGTTGCGGTGAAGATGACCGGTATTCCGCGTGAAAATATTATCAATGCATGCAAGATGCTCACTGGCGGCGGCAGGAAAAAACGTCCCAAGGCGTCTTTCATGCTGGAGAAGGGCAATTACTGGTCCAATAACTACCTTAACACCATTTCGTTCGGCAACTTGGCCATCATATGCGGTGCCGGAACCCGGGACGGTCAGGTCATCGGTCGCGCCGGCGGGCATCAACGGGGCGGCGTGAGCGCCGCGGATTATCCCCGGTCGAAAACTCCCGAGCGGTTCGGCAAGATCGGCCGTAAGGCGCTGAACGTAGACAACTGGGTTAGGAGCGGGCACGTCCGCTTCATGTATGTTATCGGGACCAACTGGATCGAAGCCATGCAGGGTTCTCAGGATCTGGGTGATTACATCAAGGATCATACCACGGGCAGTAAGCATCAGGTGGAGCGATTTGATGTCGAACATGTCATTCAGAAGCTGAAGGCCCGTGCCGATGCCGGTGACATGGTGCTGATCAACAACGAAATCTATTTAAGGACGATCGGTAACCAGTATGCCGATCTTGTTATGCCCGCCGCAACTTGGGGTGAAGTGGACTTTACTCGTGCCCAGGGAGAGCGGGTGCTTAGAATCTATTCGAAGTTCTACGATCCTCCAGGGGATGCCAAACCTGACTGGTGGATTATCCAGCAAATCGCCAAAAAAATGGGTTTTGACGGCTACGACTGGAAGACATCGGAAGACGTTTTCAAGGAACTGGCTCGGTTTACCCGTAACAGCCGGCAGGATCTGGCACCGTTGGTGAAGTGGGCCTCTCTTAACGGCAAGCAGCCCTATGATGTTCTACGCAAGCGGGCCGCGACTGGGTATCAGCTGCCGCTTCGCCTGCACAATAACAGGTTGATAGAGACGAAGCGCTTGCACAATCCCCACGCGCATATCGAGAGTGGTCAGGGAATCACAGTCAAGCTCAAAAGGCTGGGAAGCTTCACCAAACCAGCCGGGAAGCTCATTCTCCACAAGGTTGACTGGAACCTGTTCGACGATTACTACCAGGCGATTAGGCCTAAGAAGGAGAAGGGCGAGTTGTGGGTGACTTGTGGTCGCAACAACGCGCTCTGGCAGTCGGTCTTTGATGATTTGCGAAAACCCTACATCATGCAGCGGCACCCGATGAATTTCATAGAAATGAGTCCAAAGGACGCCGCCGACCGGGGAATTGAAAGTGGCGACCTGGTCTCGCTTGAAAACGATGAGGTTTTCGTCCAGGTGGGCGGTTTCTACCGCACCAGGCACAAGGACTTCCTGTTTACGAATCTCATGAAAGATGGGTATATCAAAACGACTCAGGGAGCGGCCTCGGCGATGGTTTATGTGACGAGTGTTGTGCCGCCAGGTACGACCTTTATGTATTTTAACTGGCCGGGCGGGGGTGCATCCAATGCCCTGTCGTCTGCGGTAGCGGATCCGCTCACCAACGCGCCTCGGTATAAACTCGGGAAGGCTGTCATTAAAAAGATCGGCACCCTTCCGGATAATATTAAGGACCGCATGACCTTCAAGGAGAAGGTTTGGGCATAAAAAAAACCCTCTTCTCGTAGCAGTGATAGAGGCTCCCACCAGTTTTTTCGGGGTGGGAGTCAGGACAGGAACTTTTGATAGTAATCTACCGTAAGGAGAAAGTTATGAACCGAATGATTGTTTTATTAAGTGTGGTTTTTCTGGTCGGGATCGCGCAGGCGGGTAACGTTTTTGCCGCGGCCGGTTCCGTAAGTGGAAAGATCTCGTACAAGGGGACACCCCCACCACCTGAACATTTCACGGTCTCCAAAAATCCTGAATTCTGCGGTGCAGAGAGGGATTTCTTCCATATCACGGTTAAAAATGGTGTGTTGCAAGGTGCCGCGATATTGATCGAAGGGGTGAGCGGGGGCAAGCCCATGCAGGGAGCCGAAGCTAAGATGACAGCCAAAGACTGCGTATTTTTACCGTTTACGGGCGTCGTGGAAAAGCGGGGAAAAGGGAAGAAAAACGCCCCAGACATTGAGATAGTTAACGAGGATTTGGTCATTCATAACCCGCATCCCTTCGAGATGCGTGGTATGTCCAGACGCACCCTGTGGAACGTGGGTCTGCCCGAGAAAGGAGATAAGTTGAATAAGAAACTCCGGGTCAAAAAGGGTCGAGTCGTGAAGATTCAGTGCGATCAGCATGATTTTATGCATGCCTGGCTCCGGGTAGCAACCAACTCCTATTGGACTTTGGCGGGAACGGATGGGAGTTATAAGATTGATGGAGTTCCCCCGGGGAAATACCAGTTGGTGGCATGGCACCCTATTCTTGGGGAGCAGAAGAAAGAAATCACCATTGGTGATGGCAAAGTGGCAGAGGCCAGCTTCGCCTTTTCGGGTTCTGGTAGCGGCCGATAAAGGAACTTCATTATGAAAGACCGATTAATAAATTCTAATTTTCTTATGTGTCGAAAAAAAATAAGTATGGTTTGGCTACTCAAAAAAAATAACCGAATGGAAGGTGGTGGGTTATGGAAATGAAGCGAAGTAAACGATTTATTATTGGGATTAGGGCCTTGGCGGTCATCCTGATAGTTTTGTTCGTAGCAAGCTCTTCGGTTGCAGCCGCCGTGAACGAGGGCAGCGGTACCAAAAAAAGAGAAGGCAGCGGATCAAAGCCTATTTGGAGCGGGTATTCCCCATTGGGGCCTCTCCCTCAGGAAAAGTTAAACAAGGAAGAAGTAGAACTTGGACGGCTGTTGTTTTTTGATAACCGCTACACGGGGGACGCATCGGATTCCTGCGCTACCTGTCATACGCCGGAGAAAGGTTATGGCGATGGGAAGCAACTATCGAACGGTTACCCGGGAACAGCGCATTACCGAAATTCACCGTCGCTGCTCAATGCTAACCGGCAATATGAGCAGATGTGGATGGGATCGAATAACGCGTGTGATACCACGAGCAGGACGCATATGACGTCGCAGCTTTTCATGAATGGGGATGGACGTTATATCGAGGAACGGACGCGTCAGATTCCGGAGTATTACTCAAGGTTCCAGAAATTGTTCGGCATTGACCGGACAATTTATTTCGGCAAGATTCAAAGGGTCATCTGCAAGTTTGTAAGTTCGTTGACCTCGGATCCAAGGCACAATGCTTTTGACCGATTTATGGTGGGCGACGAGTCGGCTTTGACCGCGCAACAGAAAAAAGGCATGAAAGTATTCCTGAACCGGGGTAAATGTATCCGCTGTCACAACGGTGCGCTGGCAAGCGACAGCAAGTACTACAACATCGGCGTACCTGACCATCCTGAACTGTCGACCAATCCTACCCGTCAGGTCGGGTTGCGTTATGATCAAATGATTATCGGGGTGCCTATGTGGGATAAGAACATCTCTGATTTGGGGCGCTACATGGTCACCAAGGAGAAGAAGGACATAGGGGCTTTCCGTACACCGTCACTCAGGGAGCTAAAACACACCGGTCCTTATATGCATAACGGAACGATGAGCACCTTGGAAGAGATCGTGGAATTCTACGATCAGGGCGGTGGACCGCATCCCAACAAGAACGCCATGATCCAGCCGCTTGGCCTGCTCACAAGCGAAAAAGCGGCACTAGTCGCATTCTTGGAAAGTATGAGCAGCGACTCAATGCCCTATGCTGACGCAAGGCCAGCTAAGTATGGAGAACGCGGGTATCCTTACACTATCAACAAACCTTTCGAGAAGTGGGTAATGAAGGACCCTGGGCATTACTATATTAAAAAAGCTAAGAAAAATGTTGTTGTTCCTGATGAGTACTCCGGCAAAGTGATGCCAGCGGGATGGTGGGGTAACCCTGATGTCATTGCAGCAGGGAAAGTACTGTACCAGGAAGGGTTTGATGTTAAGACCAAGAAAGGAAACATCAAAAGGCAGAAATGCGCCAAATGCCACGGTGTTTCGGGGCGACCCAAGGCCAAGAAAGCCCGTGATTTTCGTGTTACGACCACGATGAACTCCTACTCGGACGGTCATCTATTATGGCGTGTTTCCGAGGGTGTTCCGAAAACCAAGATGAAAGGGTGGAAAGAGTGGTTGTCGGAAGAGCAACGTTGGCAGGTTTTGGCCTATATTTACGACGCCTTTGCTGGAGGGCGTAGTTATGAGCCAACTGTAAAATGATGTGGTTCTTTACGGCTTTATTTTAGATTGTGATTTAAAAAAAGGCCGTGCTAGGGGAAAGAGTCCAACCTTTTGTTGGGCTCTTTTTCTCTAGTTAATTTTAAAGAGTATGAATTTTTATAAAGGACTTGGCGTGAAAATAGGGTGGTTGGCGAAAAGAAGTTAAATTAAGAACACGAACATAATGGGTGCAGGCTATGAGCTCAGAATATCGGATTGTTGAAAAGGTAGGTGATTTTCCGCTGGATGGAAAACGAGTAGATGACTTTATTCATTATGTTAACGGGTTGGATTTGCCAAAGACGCATGTCCTTTCGGATGATGATGATGAACAAAATCCTTACTTCAACAAATATATTATTTACGATGACATTTTCAAACGATTCTTCCAGAACCGTGGAGATTATGAGCTGTTTGTGAAAACCGCGATCCATACCAATGTTTTGCCGCCCTGCCAGAATAAGCAAGATGAGCATTTGACAAGGTGCCTAGTCGGGGCCGTTCACTCGTTCCTCACGGAATACTACAAGAAGTTTTTTATAATGAGGGTGTCCATAACCTTCACCGATCCCGAATCTTTCATGCATTACCACCGGGATCTTGCGGGAGAAAATGCAGATCGGTTTGTCATAGATATTACCGATTCTGAAAATGGGATGTCCGGCCTTGAAGTGGAGGACAGGTTGTATGAATTGGAAAGGCTTGCCGTTTATAAGCTGGATACGACCCGGATGCACCGAGCGGCCAATTATTCCCCGCACCATAAAAAAATTAGCCTAATCATTCAAGGAATATCGGGGCTCGAGCAGTATCTGGAATATCAGAGGAAACATCTGGATGTTTTCTACCAGACCATGAGCTTGTCCCCGTTTTCGGAAGAAGCCCAAATGTATTATTGAGTTATTGAGTCTTTATCGGATCGATTTTTTTATCCGGACCATAAGCGGAGGTGGAAAAATGAAATACTCTAAAAAGAAAGCAATCTGCGACCGCCTAAAGTTTAAAAAAATTGCTAAGAAACAAACATTGGGTTTTGTTACCAGAAATGACAAGTTGATGAGAAGAAGAGAGGTTGATGCCTTGGTGGAGATGTCCCAATTTGGAATCAATGATAAATATTTTAACTTTGATAATTAAAATAGGATCTTCTTTTTTTGGTACATAAATGATTACAACCACCTACATCGGTCATGCTTGCCTGTTGATTCAATCCAAGAACTGTACGATGTTAACGGATCCTGTCTGGTTTGATCCGCATTGGGAAGAAATCAACGTTCTTTGCCCGAGCATCGTGTTGGATTTTGAAAAGGTCCCCCAGGTGGATATTTTGAATATTTCCCATATCCACATGGATCATTTTGATGTTCGCACCCTGGCCTACCTCAAAAACTCAAAAATTCTTTCCCCCGGTGTGAAGGTTTTTGCTTCTCCGGACGAGATCATGCTGGAAATCATGGGGGAACTTGATTACGCAGATATAGAGGTGGTAGAGCCGTTCAAACCGCATAAGATAAAAGATATCACCCTGACCTTCACGCCCTCCATTCTTCCCTGGGGCGAACCCCCCGAAAATGGTTTTATTGTTGATGATGGTGAGGTAGTGATATGGAACCAGGTGGACTCGGTTGTTACACCCGAGGTGATTAACAACATTAAAAAATTATGCGGTCAGATAGATTTGGCCCACGTTCGGTTTGAGACCCTTTTGGAGGGAAACTTTGCTTTTCATCAACCGCTTCAGCTTCCGTTTGTGGAGTACCAGTCCTTTCTGCAAATGGTTAAAATGCTGAGCCCTAAGTTTATTCTCCCCGGATCGGCGGCATTCCGCTACAGCGATCAGTTTGGTTTTCTCAACAACTTTTCATTTCCGATATCCCCTCAGCAGTTTCTAAATGATCTGTCCGAATTTTGTCCCGGGGTTAAGAAAAGCTCCTTTGCCCATGGCGACGTGGCAGAAATTTCCAACCAGGGAGTTGAGATTCGGCCGCAGGATTCCGACTTTGTGCGCATCGATGAAAATGACAAATCTGTTGTCGAGTTCAAGCCCGTAGCATCAGCTTCCCCGATAAGAACATTAGCGAAGGATAAAGCCACGCATGAAGAGCAAAGGCAGGATGTGATCCGATTTGTCGAAGGGGAGATGCTCCAAAGCATGCTTCAAAGCGAGATGGCGAGGGTGTGGCAGCACTGGAAGATCAGTTATCAACTGGAAGTTTTCGGGATAGATGGGGTTTCCGATATATGGACAGTAGATTTTTCTAAAGAGCCGGAGATGCAAAAGGGTAGCGCCGGAAAGATCAATTTATATGAAGGAATCAGTTGCTCGGAGTTATATGGATTGGTTAAGAAGACAGCGAACTGGGATTTCATAAGCGGGTCTGCCCAGTACCGCACTTTTCATAATGTTTACAAGATCGAGAATGAGAACTTCTATTTTTATTCACAGGATAAAAAGTTACCCCAGCCCCTCAGGGCCATTTTCCCAAATGACAGGGAAATGAAAATTGAGCAATTCATGAAGGATGTTCGTCGCTGGAAAAATAAAGTCCATCCGGTGGGAGTTCCTGTTTCTTGACCTTCCCGGAGGTTCCTTTGAACGTGTTGGTGAAAGTCTACGGGCTCTTTGTTGCTGCCCGCACTTGGACGGGTAGTAAAGTTTAAAAGTCTGAACCAACCTACTATGGAGGGAAAGCAGATGATCGTCATGTGGCAGGACGAAATGAGCGTTGGGAACGTAAAGGTTGATAATGACCACAAGTATCTTATCAGTATTATCAATACGATTGAGGCCGGAATGGACTGTGATGTCTCCTGTGAGGCTTTATCAGCCTACGTTTCTCAATTGTTCGATTACAGTTACAAACATTTTCAGAGAGAAGAAAAATACCAAGCTGAAATAGATTACCCGGAGCGGAATGGACATAAAAAAGAGCACGCAGACTTGATGGAACAGATAAAACAGATCCATGATGATTTTCAAAATAGTGCATACGATACGGATTCATCGGGAGCATGCGAGCTCAAGACTCCTCACTTGGTCCATTTTCTAAGGGAATGGCTCATGACCCATTTTTCCAATGAAGATGTGAAGATGAAAAAATATTTTACTGCCTCGAAACTAAAGGCGGTGAAATCTTAGAGTCACGCTCTGATCGAAGCGCGGGTGGCCAGGTGCCGAGTGTACTCGAGCTATACTGAATTAGCGGGGAACAATTATTCAACTTAAGGGGAATTTTCGCGCTGCAATTCTTGTCCTAGTGGGGCGAGTGCTGTCGGTATGAGTTGGTTATTGGAATGATCACGAAAGAAACTTATGGAATCTGAAATTGCTCAAGACATAAAAGAAGCGTTGGAAGGAAATCATAAAGAACTTGACCTCTCAAGGGCCGATACTTCAGAGTTGCCACGTGAAATATGGGATCTCACAAACCTGGTAAAGCTAAATCTTGATTTTAACGAATTCACCCAGATGCCGCCGGAGATTGGAAAGCTCACCAACCTCCAACATCTTTCACTTTCTAGCAATGAACTCATCACGTTGCCGTCGGAGATTGGTAATCTTGCCAACTTGGAAGTGCTGGATCTGGGTGTCAACAACTTAACCACTTTACCGCCAGAGATCGGAAAACTTGCCAAACTTCGAAAGCTTAGCCTGGATCGTAACGAGTTTACGAGCCTTCCGCCGGAGATTGGTGGGCTTGTCAATTTAATTGAGCTTAATCTTGATGGAAACCAGCTTTGGGTTCTGCCTCGAGAGTTTTGGAAGTTGGCTGACCTCCAATATCTTTCCATCGCAGAGAACCGGTTTGATACCCTGCCGTCCGAGATTGAAAACCTCAATAGCCTGACGGAGTTCGACCTGAGTATCAACCAGGCGAGTTCCCTTCCCGGTGAGATCGGAAAACTAAAACATTTAAAATTGTTGGACGTGAGTTGCAACAAACTCACCGGTTTACCCTTGGAAATTGGGAGTCTTTCCAACTTGGAAGTCTTTAACTTTGGGAACAACCAAGTTAGGGAGTTCCCACCCAACCTGACAAGGCTCTCTAATCTTCGAGAACTTTATCTGGAAGAAAACCAAATCACGACTCTGCCCCCCGAAATTGGAAGTTTGACCGATCTGGAAAGGCTTGAGCTGGTAGGTAACAAGCTGACCTCCCTTCCGCGGGAGATCGCAGACCTGACCAAATTGGATGAACTAACCTTGTACGATAATCCCCTGACCGATCCTCCAGCTGAAATTGTTGAGCAGGGGATAGTAGGCATTATGGGATATTTCCGGGGAGAGAACATTGAGGAGGGAGAGAACGTTGAAGACTTTGAGGAGAAAGAGGTTTAATCCTGGTTCCCACCATTTAATTTTCGTTTTCTTACCTTGTTGATGGGTGGGTTTTCGAGGAGTTTGGAAATGCGAAAACACTTCTCAACATTAAACTCAAGATACCTTCTATCTTTTACTTTTGTTGTTTCCTTCCTGTTGCCGGTACCCTCGATCCTCTCGGGCCTTGAACTTGCTCTAGCCGGTGAGCAATATGTCGCGCGATTGGACCCAAACCCGACCCACGTGAAAAAAACACAACTGACCGATGACATGGTTCTTATCCCTGCGGGTGATTTTACCGCGGGAATGGATCCCCATACCGGGTACCAGGAGTGCCTGAAACACGCCAAAAGTTGTGAACCGGAATGGTATCGACACGAGGCCCCGGTGCATGAGGTTTGGATCGACGCGTTCTACATGGACAAATACGAAGTGACACAAGAGAAGTACGAGCGGGTCATGGGGGAAAACCCTTCAAAGTACAAGGGAGAGAACCTTCCCGTTGAGAGGGTGAATTGGAACGAGGCGAACGAATATTGCAAGGAGGTTGGAAAACGGCTGCCGACGGAAGCCGAATGGGAAAAAGCGGCGAGGGGAAAAGTGAATACCATTTACCCCTGGGGCAATGAAGTAGAATCCAACAAGGCTAATTTTTGCGATGTCAATTGCAGAAACCACGCTAAGGCTCACCAGTTTGATGATGGTTACAAGACCACTGCCCCAGTGGGAACTTACCTTCCCAACGGATACGGATTGTACGACATGGCAGGAAATGTGTGGGAGTGGGTTTCAGACCGGTTTGACAAGAATTATTATCAGAACGTTCCGCGCAGGAATCCGAAAGGTCCGGTCAAGGGGCATAAAAGATCTCTCCGCGGCGGCTCTTTTGGCAATAATGCGAGCGGTATGCGCATCGCGGGTCGAAGTTGGGGGCATAACACTCGGGTCAGCCGCCGAGGTTTTCGTTGCGCTCTTGATAAGGCCCGTGATCCATCGTCGGGTATGGAATACCCTGAAAAAAATTTTTTTGCTCCGGTGTTTGAACTATCGTCTCTCGGGGGCGAAAAAATCAAACTGTTCGATTACCGTGGGAAGGTGGTTTTCATCAATTTCTGGGCCACTTGGTGTGTTCCCTGCAAAACGGAAATGGTTTCCATGGAAAAATTGTACCGGCAGTTCAAGGATTTGGATTTTGAGATGCTTGCCATAAGCGTGGATCAGGATACTTCGCTGATTAAACCCTACCAGGAGAAATATAAACTGACATTCCCCGTTCTGCTGGACCCGGGAAGCAGGGTGGCCAGGAAGAAGTACAAATCCGTCGGGTTCCCGAGCACCTTTATCGTGGGTAAGGATGGCATTATTCTGCACAAGGCTCTTGGCGCGCGGGACTGGGATACCGAGGAATCAATAAGGGTTTTCGAACAGCTGACCTCAGAAAATTGAATTATTAACGCTTACGTGTCCTTGAACAAATGATCCTTTCCCGACTTGTCCGCTATTTTGGAATATGGGTCCTGGCAACGGCTCTCTCCTTGGCATCGGTGATGGCAGCCCCGCTCCATGACTCCGCCGCAAGCGGCGATATTGATGCGGTCAGGAATCACCTTGCCGGGGGAGAATATATTAACTTCCGGGACGAAGAGGGATTGACGGCGTTGCATTGGGCGGTCGTCAAGGGCCAATACGATGTTGCGGAATTTCTCTTCGATAACGGAGCCGACATCAACGCAAAAGATAATTTTGGAACCACCCTGCTGCATATGGCCGTATTCGGAGGAGAAAAAATTGTAAAACTTCTTATCGATAAGGGAATACGGATTGATGAAAGAAACGACGATGGGATTTCCGCGTTGCACCTTACCGCCTTTGAGGGGAACCAGATCATCGCTGAACTGCTTGTGGCCGAGGGGAGCGACGTGGACGCGCTGTCAATAAAAAACCATCTCACCCCATTGTACTGGGCAGCCAAGGGAGGTCACCTGGCTATCGTTGAGTTACTGATTTCCAAGGGTGCGAATGTAAACTCGCGGACAAAACGGGGGAAGACTCCGTTGAAAGTTGCAATAAAAAAGGGTCACCGGATTGTGGCTGAATTACTTTGGAGACATGGAGCCAGAGAATAGGGTTGAATAATGGAAAATAAGAAAAACGTACAGTAAAGAAACGGCTCGCAGAACAAAGCTCCCTAATATTTTTCACTGGGACTTTGTATTTTCTTTATATAGCCACAAGTTAGATTCTGCAGATAAGGCGAGCGGGATTCAAGGTATTCCATCAAGACTTGTGAGATCCTCACTATGAATTGCGTTGGCCTATAGAGAAATGCAAAACCACTGGCGCTGGGTTTTGTCTTATAAAAAAATAAGACATTCACTAGTACTTTTTATTTTAAATTTAAGGGATTATCTATACGGAAGTTAAGTCTTATTTTTAGAATTAAGTCCCGTATCTTGTGTAAGGGGTGCATGAAACTGGGAACGAGACCGACGAGGGTCTGTTCCAGGTAATAACCAATTGTGTAAAGACGAATTTTAGGACGGAGAAAATTTTGAAATCAACGATGCAGTCCATCCTTAGCTTTGAAACGCCAATTTTGCCTCTTGAGAAAATGAAAGCTATTTTATCCAAGGTACGGAAGGACTACGCCTTGGCAAAACCATTTCCTCATATCGTATTCGACGACTTTTTCAACGAGGAAGTTGTGGAGAGGGTTTTGGAGGAATTTCCGGATGTTAACGAGATAGAATGGATCGGTTATCATGATAAGCATCAAAAAAAACTTGCTAATGAGCATGAGGAAAACATTGGCCTGTTCACGAGGTATGTTTTATATTCTCTGAACTCCCAGGTTTTTTTGCAGTTTTTGGAAGAGTTGTCAGGGATTCCCGCTTTAATTTCCGACCCTACATTTCGTGGTGCTGGTCTCCACAACATCCCTCCAGGAGGCAAACTCGGGTTGCACCTCGATTTCAATAAGCACAAAAAATATAACCTAGACAGGCGGTTGAACTTTTTACTATATCTTAACAAAAATTGGCAGGATGAGTACAATGGTCATGTTGAACTATGGGATAACGATCTTACGAAATGCTATCAACGCGTTGCCCCAATCTTTAACCGTGTTGTCATTTTTACCACCTCCGACCACTCTTGGCATGGTCACCCAGATCCTTTGAATTGCCCAAAGCACATGAGTCGAAAATCTCTTGCCTTGTACTTTTACACTCATGGAAGGCCGGCGACGGACGGTGAAGATATAAAGCACTCTACTCTTTGGAAGTTCAAACCTGGTGAAAAAATTGAAGGTAATTTAAAAATTAGAACTAAAAAAGTATTTGATCGGTTGTCAAAGAAATTTAAATAATTACGAAATATTTTCTTAGTGCCCCGCCTTTTTTATTTTGGAGTTTCTATTTTTCTCACACCTAACATCAAGAAAACAATTTAAAAAAGATCTAAAAAATTCGTTCATCCATTCTTTTGGTTAGTGCGACGTGTTTTCGATCTTATTTGCGTGTGTAAAATTTCAGAAGAAAAATTTTTTAGACAAATCGGACTTGTCCTATCAAAGTTTAAGACTTATGCGGATGCTCTCGAAGGTAGCAAACTGATACAGTTCCTAGGTCTAGGGGGATTCTTTAAACTCCCCTAAAATTTAAGGGTTTTCCTATTTTTCTTGAATAATTTGGTGCGGTATTGGATCAATATACGGAGGTCAGTTGTCCAAAACTTTAGAGAGATCAAGACGACCCGCCTTCTATCATTGGAACCCTTTCGGGGAGTGAATATTATGAAAACTTTAAAATTGCTTTTTCTTTCATGCTGTGTTCTGTCCTTTGCACTCATGCCAGTCGGAGATACGGTTGCGGCACAGGATCCTTTCAAACTGGTTGTTTACAATAACGATGAAGACGGTTTTTTTGACGAAGAAGGCAACCAGCTCAACGGGCAGGTTTACGAAGTTTCCAAGGGCACACCAATAGAGGTAAAGCTGGTATATTCTGGTGAGATGGACCCCGAAGTGGAGGAGGAGCACTTCATCAATATGAAATTACTGAGCAAGGAAGACGGCAGTCCCGTGAATAAGAAAAAAGCGATTGTAAAAAAGTTTGAAACAATTACCGCCCTGAATAAAGAAGCCTCCATCACCTGGGTTGCAGGCGAATTTGGGGAAAAGTCTTTGAAGCTTTTTTGTAAGACGGATTGTGATGGGATGGACTACATGGACAATATAAAAATCAAGATTACTGATTGACAAATAGTGAGGATCCTGTCAGTAAGAACAAGTGTTGAGTGCACGAGAGGGATTGTAGAGTGGGTTTAACATTCAATGAACTAAGGGGGGGAGAAATAGAATGAGGAAACTAAATCTTCGTAGGGTCGAAAGCACGGCTTCACGCGGTGTAGCAGGGGCAACGTTGGCTTCGTTTTTCTTGATGGTTTTTTTTGGGGTGGTTGTTGTTCACACTCCCGCCGCGGCTGGCGTTGCGATCAGCGACAAGCTGAGCATCTTCGGTGATCTCAGGGTGAGGTACGAATTAGACGACCAAGACCGTTCTAATACCGGTGCAGCGGACCGGGACCGGGACCGGGCAAGGCTGCGGGCGCGGTTTGGGTTCAAACACCAATCAACCGATAAAATCAGCTTTGGCATGAGGTTCGCGACCATGGCTGGGACCTCACTTCAGTCTCCGCATCAAACTCTGGGGGTTGCGGATACAGTGACCGATAACGCTGACTTTGGACTGGACCGGGCCTATATCGAGACGAAGTGGGGTAAAGGTGGTTTTCTTTGGCTGGGGAAACACGGTATCTCCTTCTGGGAACAGAACGAACAGTTCTGGGACGGGGACATTCAGCCTGAAGGTGTCGGGGTTGGGTACAAGTTTGGACTCAGCGACGGTGCGAGTTTGCTCCTGCAGTCGACGGCCACTTATCTCGTTGACGAATCATGGGGTGATAACGACGGGGCATTCGATGACGATTTTGGGACTACGCTCCAGGCGGTCTATACTAGAGGCCCAATGATCCTTGCCGTGGGAAGCCTCTTCATAGCAGACCAGGGAGACGACGTTAACATACAAGGGGGAAGCGCAACCTATACAATAGCCAGTATCCAGTACAAGGCCCAGGCCGGTGGCCTGCCTCTCAAGTTGGGATTCGATTGGCTGCATGGCGAGGATGTGGTCATGAATGGCGTAGCCAATGAGACGTTGGGTGGGTCTCCAGATGAATCGGGCTACGTGCTCAATGCTTCCACTAAAAAAGGAAAATGGGGTTTCCAGTTCAAGCATCACTACGTCCCGCTCAATTCGGTTCCCCTGCAAGGGCAGGTGTCCCAGGATAATTTCCCGTTCAGTTCGAATTTTGAAGGGCAGAGATACCAAGTCGGCTATAACTTTGGCAGTGGTGTTAAGGCGGACTTCAGGGTTTACGATCAGAATATGATCGCGGGTGTTTCCAGTGCAGGTACTTGGGTGCAGACTGTAGACGATGTTCAGCGGTACCAGATTAATTTGAATGCAAAGTTCTAAGCTAGGGGACACGTCGGTCGTTCGTCTGCTTACCCATACTTTGTTAAAAGAAAAACAGAATTTGAGGGTGCTTGTCTTTTTTCTCTGTTGTTCGGTGTGGGTTTTTGGGGACTATGTTTTTGCCGAGTCTGAATTCCAAGGCAAGGTAATATTGCAGCGTGTTCAGAAGGACGATAAGCATTTAAGGGGAAAGAAGCTAGGGCATCCCATGAAGATGGGTCCCATGGGTATTAAAAGGGCAATGTGGGGTCTTCACTTTTTAGGGAAAATCACGGTTTCGGGTGACACGTGGGAGGACCCTGAGCGTGTGTTTGACAAAAAAACCATTTCTAGGATCTCGGGGTACATTAACGATAAACTGGGAGCGGCCAAACCCAGAGAAATTGTCAGTTTTTCAATACGCACGCGGCAAGGTGAAACCTCTGGAGATGTTTTTGTTTTAAATGATGCCCTGAACTGGCGGTTTAGTCGGATAAAAGGGATGGGTCGCTTGGTTGACCACCAGTCCGTGGCTCAGGAGACGGGCGGAGAAATTTTGGTCAACTGGAAACTGGAACCTCGAAAGACACAAAAGTATTTTTACTCAGAAAATACCCTGGGGTTCAAGACACGATACGACTACTGGATAACCGCCCCGATCAGGGAACCAAAACCGTCCGGTGTCGATTCACCGAGGGGTCACCATGAAACACTTCCTCCTTATGGGGGTACGATAAAAGAAAAATTAAAAATGCTAAAGGAGTGGGAAAAGGAAGGCCTTATATCCGAAGAAGATTATAAAGCGAAAGTGGATCAGCTTTTAGAACAATTTTAAGTTTGTCGAATTCAGGTTGGAAGTTCAAACCTAAGTGAAAAAAATGAAGGTAATTTAGAAATTAGAACGATAAGAAGGTATTTGATCGATTGTCAAAGAAATTTAAATAGCACGATTTTTTTTACTGCCCCGCCTTTTTTATTTTGGAGTTTCTGTTTTTCTCACACCTAACATCAAGAAAACAATTTAAAAAAGATCTGTGAAATTCGTTCGTCCATTCTTTTGGCTAGTTCGACGTGTTCTCGAGTTTATTTTTCTTATGAAAAATTTTGAAGCAAAGTTTTTTAGACAAATCGGACTTGTCCTATCAAAGTTTAAGAGTTACGCGGATGATCTCGAAGTGAGCAAAGTGATACGATTCTTGGGTCCAGGGGGAATTTTTTAAGCCCCCTGATAGGGTAGGAACTTGAGTTAGACCTGGAATTGAAAATGGTGCCTAAAAATAAAAACCAACTTTCTCTGGTGTTTTGGGAAACAACCGCAGCATGCAATCTGGAATGTGTCCATTGCAGACGCCTTGAGGTTGGCAAAGAAATGTCTAGCAAGGACCTGTCATTTCAAGAGACTTGCCAATTCATTGATTCCCTTGCCCAGGATTTTAATCATAGGCCTGTTCTTGTGTTAAGCGGAGGGGAGCCGTTGGTCCGCCCGGATATTTTTGATATCGCCCGATACGCCTATCAGAAAGACATTCCCGTGGCATTGGCTACCAATGGAACCATGATTGACCTTCCTCTGGCGAAGGAAATAGCTTTCTCGGGCATTCGGCGGGTTTCGATCAGTCTGGACGGCGCCAACCGGGATACACATGACCGTTTTCGCAAGATGCCGGGATCCTTTGACAAAGCCATTCAGGGGATCTTGCATCTCGTCCACCTTGATGTTCCCTTTCAAGTTAACACCACTTTCACCAAGCACAATCTTCATGAGCTTGAGGCAATTTATCGCCTGGCCCTAAAGCTTGGTGCCGCCGCCCTTCACCCCTTTCTTCTAGTTCCAGTGGGTTGTGGCATGGAAATCAAGGAAGAATTTCAGTTGACCTCGGAAGAGTATGAGCAAACCCTTCTCAAGATTCATGAATTCTCCCGGGAAGGGAAACTTCACATTCGACCGGTTTGCGCTCCACATTACTTCCGCATTCTGGCTGAGAAAAGAAGTTCGCTTCCAAAAAGGCATGATACCGAAAAATTCAACCATATGACCAAAGGGTGCCTTGCGGGGACAGGAATCTGCTTCGTATCCCATCAAGGAGAAGTCTTTCCCTGCGGTTATCTTCCCACAGTTTGTGGGAATATACGTGAGGAGAGTCTCGGCAATATCTGGGAAAACTCCTCAATCTTTAATTCCTTACGGGAGCCGGACCTTTTGGAAGGTAAGTGCGGAATCTGTAAATTTAAAAGGATTTGCTCTGGTTGCCGGGCGCGGGCCTTTGAGGAAGAGGGCGATTTTCTCGCCGAGGAACCCAATTGCCTGTATGAGCCAGAAGTTTCCAATTTAAGTTACTCAAGTGAAACCCATAAGGACTGAGTAGTAAAAAGTTTGAGCGGTTAAGCGAAAAAAATCAATCGAACATTTTTTTTACGGTGGAGGGAACCATGGGAAAAGCATTTAGAGTTCTTGGTCTCATTTTAATTTCCGCGACATTGATCCTGGGGACCCATGGGGAGGTTGCAGCGAAGAAGAAAAAGGATATTAAAATTACCGAAGAGGAGCATGCTCTTTTAGAGAAATGGGAAGCCAAGAAGAATGAAAAGTCCAGGAAAAAGACAGTAAAAAAATTAAGAAAAAAACTCAAGAAAAAGGTGAAATATGTGGGGGCCAGCAAGTGTAATGGGAGTTGTCACGACCCTTATTACGAGGCTTGGAAAGAGTCCCCGCATGGCGGCACCTTTAACCTGTTGAAACCCGGTGAGCGGAAAGAAGCCAAGGAACGGGCTAAGCTGGATCCTGAGAAGGACTATACAACCACCCCGCTTTGTTTGCGATGCCATACCACAGGATATAAGCAGCGAGGTGGTTTCAAACCGGCTGGGTCCAAGAGTAAAAAGGGTAAAGACACGGCCACCCCAATTGATCCCGATGAACCGAGCTTGGAGCATGTGGGATGTGAGATGTGCCATTCAACTTCCGGGGGTTCCCATTTGCGTGCTGTGATGACCGCTTCAAAGGGAAAGTTTGACAAGGAAGATGTGGAAAAATATGGTCAACGTTGGGATTACGCTAATGTCTGCACCAGATGTCACACGCATCCCAAGACTCCTTTCAAGGAGGATATTCACGATAAGTATAAATTTAATTTCGAGGAGAGAAAAAAGAAGGTTCATCCTATTGACAAATACTGGAACGATGACAACCGAGATCAGAAACTTGAGAAGATAGAAGACCGTGTCAAGCAAGTTTCGCAATCGGAGAAAACGCCCCTTGTGATTGAGGATTTTGAGATTAAGGACGGTAAACTGAAGTTCAAGAAGGGAACCAAGCCTTACAATTCGAAAAAGAAAATATTCAATTATAAGAAGTGAACGGTTATAAAACCGTAGCTCAAAACTTTTGGGAGGTCTTACCTTGTGACTGATGAATTATAATTTTAGTTTTTTACTCGCAGCGGTGTGGTTATCATTTAAGGAGAACTGCTATCGATCTCAGTGGTTGCCGCAACTCTTTTTCGTCGCGTGCCTAGGAGTTGTTTGCTTCGTCACCATTTCACAGGCCCACCCTCCACCTTCAAAACTAAATGAACCAAAAATAAAAAGTGAGAGTTCTCCATTAGGAATGGTGCTAATTCCTGCGGGAACATTCATGATGGGTTCCACGCAAGGTGACATGGATGAAAAGCCGACTCATGAGGTGACTCTAGATCCATTTTACATAGATATATTAGAGGTTACTCAGATAGAATTTGAGAAAGTAATGGATTTCAATCCATCTATTTTTATAAGTGGAACTTTTACGGGCGGATACATTAAACCCGGGGAAACCGGTGAAGAGCCTGCCAAATTCAAGGGCCATCATCGTCCCGTGGAGAGGGTGACTTGGTACGAAGCCAATGAGTATTGCCAAACAGTGAATAAGCGTCTTCCGACAGAAGCGGAATGGGAGTATGCCACACGAGCCGGAAGTACAACGAAGTTTTACTGGGGCGACAAACCGGATGTTTCCTTTTCCTGGACTGCCAAAAATGCGAGGAGTCGATCACACCTTGTCGGGCAAAAGAACCCTAACGCTTTAGGTCTTTATGATATGTCAGGGAACGTTTGGGAATGGGTGTCAGACTGGGAAAACTCATACAGCGAACACCCTAAAACCAACCCAAAGGGGCCGGCTAGCGGCACCAACAAGGTAATGCGCGGGGGGTCCTGGTATGCCCACCCCAACTATGCCCGCTCCGCTTACAGGGGGCAGAATGATCCAACCATAAGATATACAGACATCGGATTTCGCTGTGTATTAGATTCCAAATGATGGAACCTACCAACTATCTCATCAGGGTATGATTGCAGAGATCGGGCAAATTCACTTTCCTTAGCAAAGGGGCGAAGTTGCCAAAGGTTGGAATAAAGGCGTGCGTGGCATGAGACTCGGCGGGCAACAGACTTTAATTATTGTCCCGTCGATGGTTTATGCGCACGTGGTGCCCACAAAATTATTCCATCCACGGCTCAAATTCAAGTGGTTCCAAATATGAGAAATTTTCAACCCGTCTTACTCGGTTAAGTGTGATTTTCTTCTCAAGGGTTAAGTTTTTTTTCCAATAAAAGTCACTCAACTTTGACGGGGAGATGATTTTTTTTAATCTGTGCTGGGCATTATAAACCCTTACCTCATTAAACATGCAACCCTCCTTTCGGGGAATCCCGCTCCTCGCAAAACGACTTGGAGCAGCTTTGGAACAACAATATCCGTCAAGATGCTTAAGGGCGATGTTTTATTGCGCTAAATGTTATCCAAATAATCCTTATTTTTCTATAGGACAAAAACCTTTTGAAGAGAGAGTTATTCTAAAAGGACAAGCAAGAAATAAAGTCAAAGAGACATTTATGGAATGAAACGACCCGCGGAAGGATGGGAGGCGGTAAGAGCCAAATTAGGCCCTCAGGTAAAGGAAAAACAAGAACTAAGTCTGTGCCTCCCGGTGCAAACAGGCTTTGTTCGAGATAGTGATCGCATGGAGGAGATCAATGCGACCTTCCTATACATACAGATTAACTCAGGAATATTAACCATTTGTTAATTTGCTGTTAACAATTTTTAACTTAAACTCACCTCCCTCTGCCATGAGCTCGTATTGCTTGGTATACGCCAATCCAAACTACAGTTTGGTCGTGGATAGTATTTGGCCCCTGATTTAATGCCTTCTTCCTCTCTTGCTAGCAAGATTGCAAAAATATATGGAGTACACGCGGGCGTTCCATCTTCTGGAGCGCTCTTTTTTTTGCGAGGGGGTCACAAATAAAAAAACGCATTTTAAATCTCATGTCTTAGCTTCGCCGATACAGCTT
>Ga0066846_10000091_pt1 | contig 37327 bp, 35 predicted proteins | sample ETNtaG_33_FD_65489 | JGI IMG/M metagenome (GOLD analysis project Ga0066846, IMG submission 65489) | Marine microbial and viral communities from oxygen minimum zone, Eastern Pacific Ocean - ETNP201310SV76 | ecosystem: Environmental > Aquatic > Marine > Oceanic | place: Pacific Ocean: Eastern... | reverse complement strand
CAAATAGACAATACGACTGTAATTCTTCTTTACATTCTAAGTTTCTTCATACCCTTAGCAGGCTTTATTGTTGGGGCCATCTATGCTTCGAAGGATGAAGAACATTACAAACAAGTAGGTAAGAATTGCTTAATCTTTTCTGTAATGAATATTGTTCTTGGGTTCATAATGATAGCTGTAATATTAGCCGGATGAGGAAGCCTGAGGCAGTTACGGTTTCAGTAATTCCAATATTGATTTCTTTTTGGGTTTGGTTTCTTCTTGATCCAGTCCCAATTCCATAGCCATTACCGCTTCACCTTGTTCAGATGTAGTGATACCATATTTTCTTCCCCATTGCTTTTTCCAATATTTCAGATTTTTAGGTGCATCATATCTGCTAACAAATTGTCCTCTAACATTTCGCGGATGTTTCAAGTCAAATATCTCTTGTCTTAATTCTTTTTTTTCTTTTTTTATCTGTAATTTAGTCTTTGTCATATTTCTACCTCTCTAATTCTTTCTCACGTCATTGAAAATAAATTTCATGAATCGGTACACCATTAACCAATATTGTCCTTAGATTAAAGACTTTGGGCAGGAAGTGCCCCTCAGCACTCATAGGGCTCTTCAAAGCATAACGCTCAGCCACAATATTACATCACAGGGGCATACTCCTAACAGCCCCTCCAAAAATAATTTAGCAATAGATAACATTATTAGGCACTCTCAATCTGAAAAATAGGTGCTCGCAAACGATAAACCGAATCGCTTGCCAGAATGGTTCAGAGTAACTTTGCCATCTGGTGATAGTATGGAGCGCTACAAGTCCACTACAGCTTCGGTAAAAGACAATCAATTACATACAGTTTGTGAGGAGGCTCATTGTCCAAATATTCATGATTGCTGGGGTCGTGGAACTGCTACTTTCATGATTGCTGGAAAAGCTTGTACACGAGGATGTCGTTTTTGTGCTGTTGACACAATACGAATACCTCCATCACCTGATACTGATGAACCTCAGAAATTAGCTGAAGCAATTCAGGCAATGGGATTAACATATTCAGTTGTCACAGTTGTAAATCGTGATGATCTGGAGGATGGCGGAGCATCGCATTATCGTAGATGTTTAGATGAAGTACATCAAATATCTCCGAAAGTAGGATTAGAATTACTTTGTAGTGATTTGAGTGGTAATCTTAAAGCCCTCGAAGCATTATTGGAGGAAGCTCCTCTGAAAGTTTTTGCTCATAATGTAGAAACAGTAGCTCGATTGACTCCAAGAGTTCGAGATCCTAGGGCTACATTTGAACAAAGTATTTTGATATTAAAGAAAGCCAAAGAGCTTAGACCAGATATTATGACAAAATCTAGTATTATGCTAGGATTAGGTGAAACTGAAGAGGATTTAGTAGAGGCTTTCAAAGCACTAAGAAAAGCAAATGTTGATTTACTGACTTTAGGGCAATATCTTGCCCCAGGTCCCGGCTTTCATCCAGTGGTATCATTTCCTAAACCTGAAACTTTTGATAGACTAGCCCACATAGCAAAAGAGATGGGTTTCAAAGCTATAGCATCAGGACCAATGGTTAGGTCTTCATATCGTGCTGAATCTTTAGTTGCTGCCGCCAAAGGGGAAAAGATTGAGACTGGTTTAATGGTGGTTGCATGAGCAAGAAAAAAACATTACATGTACCAGATGCGCCATTTAGACCTGGAGACAAGCCGAATTTCAAAAATTTAAATTTACCAAAGGCTGGTGAAGCTGAAAAACCAGATGTTTCCGTTGCCCCTTCAGAAATTAGAGATTTGGCATTTGGTTTAGTTAGAGTTTTAGACGATAAAAATAAGGCAGTTGGTTCTTGGGATCCGAAATTAAAACCTTCAGTTTTGAAAGAAGGATTAAGACATATGACTCTTCTAAGAATATTTGATGATCGTATGCTTACAATGCAGCGTCAGGGTAAATTATCTTTTTACATGAAATCTTTTGGAGAAGAAGCTGTTGCAATAGCTCAGGGTATGGCTTTGAGGTCAGATGATATTTTATTTCCCTCCTATCGTCAACCAGGTTTACAATTCGTAAGAGGGCGTAATTTAGTTGATATGATTTGTCATTGTATAACTAATTCTAAAGATAATGTGAAAGGCCGACAAATGCCAGTACATTATTCATGGAAAGAAGGTAATCTTGTTTCTATTTCAAGCCCAGTTGGAACACAATTCCCTCAAGCAGTAGGTTGCGCAATGGCTTCAGCCTACAAAGGTGAAGATAACATTGCAATTTCGTGGTTAGGTGACGGAACTGCAGCCGAGGGGGATTTTCATTATGCAATCAATTTTGCATCTGTTTTCAAGGCTCCAGTTATTCTTAACGTAGTTAATAATCAATGGGCAATATCTACTCATAGAAATTTTTCATCGGGAGATGCTACATTTGCCTCACGTGGCATTGCTTATGACATTCCAAGTATACGTGTTGATGGTAATGATTTCTTAGCCCTCTATTCAGTTACGAGTTGGGCAGCTGAAAGAGCACGAAAAGGTGAAGGTGCTACTTTGATTGAAGTTTTCACATATAGAGCTGAAGCGCATTCAACTAGTGATGATCCAACTAGATATAGACCAAAAGATGAATGGAAATTTTGGCCATTGGGTGATCCACTTGAAAGATTAAAAAATCACTTGATTAATTTAGGTGAATGGACTAACACAGAACAAAAGAAACTAGAAAAAGAATTAGATGGATTGGTTATAAAATCATATAAGGAAGCTGAAAAGCATGGAACTTTGAATGAAGGCCCTTGGGCTTCTGAAGAAACATTATTTGAAGATGTTTACAAGAAACCTCCAAGACATTTGAGAAAGCAAAGGCAGGAGTTGGGAATTTAGAGATGCCTCAAATGAATATTATTCAATCAGTGAATTCAGCCCTTGATATTATTCTTGAAAAAGATTCTAACGTTTGTATTTTTGGTGAAGATGTAGGATATTTTGGAGGGGTTTTCAGATGTACTGATGGTCTTCAAGCAAAATATGGAAAACACAGAGTTTTTGATTCGCCTTTGTCCGAGGGCGGTATTGTTTCCACAGCTATAGGTATGGGAATCAATGGTTTAAGGCCTGTAGCTGAGATTCAATTTTCAGATTATATTTTCCCAGCTTTCGATCAGTTAACAAATGAGCTTGCAAAGTTAAGATATAGAAGTGGAGGCGAATATTGGGCACCTGTGACAGTTAGAACACCATGTGGTGGAGGAATACGTGGAGGTCATTATCATTCCCAAAGCCCTGAGGCATATTTTACACATACACCAGGCTTGAAGGTTGTAATGCCTTCTAATCCTTACGATACGAAGGGATTATTGATAACTGCAATTGAGGATGATGATCCCGTAATTTTCTTTGAGCCTAAACGTTTGTACAATGGACCGTTTGATGGAGATCACAAAAAAGCGGCATTGAAATGGGACACTCACCCTAAGGGTGATGTTCCTGAAGATTATTATTCAATTCCTTTAGGTCAAGCTGCAATAGAAAGGACCGGAAGTCAGGTTACAGTATTGACGTATGGAACAATGGTCCATGTGGCTCGTGAAGCTGCAGATTCTAGTGGTATAGATGCAGAAGTTATTGATTTGCGTAGTCTTGTACCGCTTGATATGGATACAATTGAAGCATCAGTTCAGAAAACTGGACGATGTGTTATTTTGCATGAAGCTCCTAGGACTAGTGGCTTCGGAGGAGAACTTTCAGCACAAGTTCAAGAATCATGTTTCTACCATTTGGAAGCGCCAATCATACGAGTCACAGGATGGGATACGCCATTCCCACATTCATTGGAATGGCATTATTTTCCTAGTCAGGAAAGGGTTATAGAGGCAATGAAGAAGTTAGTGGAGGAATAAATGGGTAAACACGTATTCAAGCTACCAGATGTCGGTGAAGGAGTTGTTGAGGGGGAAATAGTAAAATGGAATGTAAAACCAGGTGATACTGTGAAGGAAGATGAACCTTTAGTAGAACTTATGACTGATAAAGCAACAGTTGCTATTCCATCAACAGTTAATGGTAAAGTAATTTCAACAACAGGTAAGCCTGGAGACATGATTCCTGTTGGCTCGGAGTTAATTGTTTTTGAAGTGGATGGTGCAGGTAGTTCTGACCCAGAACCGGAACCGGAACCAGAACCTACCAAAGCCCCAGCACCAGTAAAGAAATCACCTGAACCAAAATCAGTTCCCGTTTCTTCCTTAGCACCAGCCCCGATTACAACTTCAGGAAGTAAACCTCTTGCTTCACCAGCAGTTAGAAGAAGAGCAAGAGAAGCAGGTGTTGATTTGTCACAAGTACCAGGTACAGGTCCAGCCGGTCGTATTTCTCATGATGATTTAGATTCATTTATTTCAGGCGGAGGTCGTCTTGCAGCCGTTCAATCTGGTGTGAAAATGACAGGTGTTGAGGAAGTTCCAGTTATTGGTCTACGTCGAAAGATAGCTGAAAAAATGGCTATTAGCAAACGTAGTGCAGCACATTTCTCATATTTTGAAGAAGTAGATGTTACTGAACTTGAAAGTTTAAGGCAACATTTGAATTCTACAAGGGCAGAGGATCAACCAAAGTTGACATATCTTCCTTTTATTGTTCAGGGTTTGATTAAAGCGTTAAGAAAATTTCCACAATGTAACGCAATATATGATGAAGAAAAAGGAGTTGTGTTGAGACATGAGGCAGTTCATGTTGGTATTTCTACACAAACAGAAGATGGTCTGATGGTTCCTGTAATTAAGCATGCTGAAGCTAGAGATGTTTGGGATACTGCAAATGAGTTGAGAAGAGTTACTTCTGCAGCACGTGACAAGACTGCTACAGTAGATGAATTAACTGGCTCAACAATAACAATAACAAGTTTAGGTGCTATGGGGGGTTTAGGAGCAACTCCAATAATTAATCATCCTGAAGTGTCAATAGTTAGTATTCATGCGGCAAGAGACAGAGCAGTAGTTCGTGAAGGAGAAATAGTTGTTCGTAAGATGATGAATTTGACTTCTTCTTTCGATCATCGAATAATTGATGGGTATGATGGAGCTTTACTTATTCAAGAATTGAAATCCATGCTTGAGTATCCTGCTACAATCTTCATGTGAGGTTTTATGGCTGAAATCCGTAATTGTAAAGTTTTAGTGGTAGGTGCAGGCCCAGGTGGTTACGTAGCCGCTATCCGTGCAGGTCAACTTGGTTTAGACACAGTAGTTGTTGAAGGCTCAAGAGCGGGTGGGACTTGTTTGATTAGAGGTTGTATTCCTTCTAAAGCAGTTATTCATGCAGCTTCTTCTTTTGAAGAAATCGGAAAACATTCAGGAGCAGGTAAAATGGGTATTAGTGTTTCTGGAAAAGCTAAAGTTAATATGAAAGAATTGGTAACTTGGAAAGAGTCTATAGTTAATAAATTGAATAAGGGCGTTGAAGGATTACTAAAGGCAGCAAAAGTTGAGTTGATATCAGGATGGGCTAAATTTAGAAATGCTAAAACATGTGAAGTAAGTGGCGGTGAAAAAGAATGGATAATAAATGCTGAACATGTAATTTTAGCTAATGGTTCTAAATCGGTCGAATTGCCTTTCATGCCTTTTGATAATAATGTTATTTCATCAACAGAGGCTCTTGAATTGAGTGAAGTTCCTAAAAGACTAGTAGTAATTGGAGCTGGATATATTGGTCTTGAATTAGGTATAGCTTATCGTAAATTGGGTTCTGAGGTAACATTCATTGAGGCTTTAGATCAAATATTGCCAATTTATGATTCTGAAATGACTAGACCTATCAATATGTGGTTAAGAAAGCACAAAGTTACAGTTAATTTAGGTGCTAAAGCTAAAGGTGCTACTACTAAAGGAAAAGTTACAACTGTTGAATATACAGATTCAGATGGTAAAGATCATAAAATCAAAGCAGACAAGGTACTTGTTACAGTTGGAAGGAAGCCTAACACTCAGGGCTGGGGTTTGGACAAGATGGCAGTAGACATGGACGGACCATTCATCAAAGTAGACAACCAGTGCCATACTTCTATGAAAAATGTATGGGCTATTGGAGATGTTGTTGGTGAACCAATGTTAGCACACAAAGCCTCAGCTCAAGGTGAAATGGTAGCTGAAATAATAGCAGGGCATCGTTTAGCTTTCGAACCAGTATCCATTGCAGCCGTATGTTTCACAGATCCTGAGATTGTAGGTGTAGGTCTTACTCCAGATGATGCAAAAGAAGAGGGAATTGATTTTGTAGTTGGTAAATTCCCATTTGCAGCTAGTGGTCGAGCATTAGCTATGGATGCAGGTTCAGATGGAGGTTTTGTTAGAATTACAGCCCGATCAGATAATCATGTCATTCTTGGAATTCATGCAGTAGGGTCGCATGTCTCAGAATTATCTGGTGAATTTGCACACGCTCTAGAGATGGGCTCTAGATTAGAGGATATAGCAGGTACAATACATGTCCATCCAACCTTAACTGAAGCATTTGCCGAATCTGCACTTGCTGGTCTAGGTCATGCTATTCATATTTCAAAATGATTTCTATTGAAATTATTCAAGCAGGTAATTCTACACATCAAGAGATAGATAGTTTGATGATGAGCTTGCAGGAAAAAAGAATAAAAGATGAAATAGAAGACACTTTGATTTTTGTAGAACATCCTGAAATTGTTACAATAGGTCGTAGAGGTATGCTTGACAATATAGAAGCTCCAGAAGGATTTGTATCGTCTAGTGTTGATCGTGGAGGGGGATTAACATGGCATGGACCTGGACAGTTAGTTGGTTATCCTATTTTCAGATGGAAAGAAGAATCAGTTAGAAAGGTGATAACAACAATTGAAGAATGGATAATTTCTTCTTTATCTAAATTTGGTGTCGAAGGAAATAGAGACGAAATTATGCAAGGTGTTTGGTTTAATGGACATAAAATAGCAAGTATTGGTTTAGCATTCAGTAAATGGGTTTCAAGACATGGGTTTGACATAAATTTAGATACACCCGAAGGGCGGATTGAATCCGTTGAGGGTTGTGGATTACCCTTAGGCAAGCATACATCCTTGTCTAAATTTGGTTATAATATATCCGTGAAAGAAATGCAAATGGCCTTGGTTGAGAATATGCCTAATATTTTAGGTAGAGAAGTTAGTAAAACGACTATTTTAGAAAATCATTAACTAAATGTTGATTTTGGTCCTTGAGCTCGTGGTGATTTTTCATCCATTCCGAAGCTTTTTCTATACATATAGCTTTAATCTCTCCAGTTAGTAAATCACCAGCCACATATTCATTTCTTATTCTTTCAAGTTCTTTATCATCTTCCTCAAAGAAATACCGGAGATATTGATATGCGACATCAACATTAGGATTTCCACCTTTTGTACGATGTTCTTCTACAGTTGCTTGTCCTCCAGAGAATGATGATTTTATTTTCTTTTCAATATCCTTCATAGAATCGTTTAGGAACATGGTAGTTTCAGGTTGACTTGAACTCATTTTACCTCCCGTCATTCCAACAGCAAATTGATGATATGTTGATGCAGGTTGCATAAGCCCCATTCCACCCATCTGCCTTTCTAATTTTAGTAATTGATATTTTATTTCATTGTGGTTGCCATACTTGGCATCCTTAACTTCAATAGTTCCGTGTTTAGGATTTGCATTAGTTTGACTAAAGCCTGCTTTTTCTATTGCTGTTATTGCCTTGTCAATTACTTTTTGCCTTTGATTTTTGTCTACTCCTCCATCATCTCGTATTCCCATGTAGTTTTGATTATTATCTTGTATTGATAATCCAATTGTAATATTTCCAGACTTGTTTTGGTTGACATTAAACCAATTTGTTTTTGAGACCATACCTCTTGTCAATCTAATGTGTGGGTCTTGATCAATTCCAACAGGGACAACGATAGGTCTTAATCCTCCATATTCATCTAATTGAGGGTGAACGATATCTCCAGCCTGTACTAATGGAGATTGTACATGAGCCAAGTTTGTTTCCCCTGAGAATCCATAAATCGCTTCCATTTCAGATAAGTTTGTTTTCTTTCCTAATGTGAATCCTAATTTCTGTACAATAGGCCTTTCTGATTGAAAATATATGGATGTTTTATCAGGACTAAGTCCCATTCCTGCATAATTCGTTATGTATTCTTCTATCGCATATTTCCGACATTTTTCAAGACTTAGGCCTCTAGTAGCGTGAGCTTCTAAATCAGCAACAGTTATTGTCACATCCCCACCTAAATCTTGAAACCATTTAGCTTGATCAATGACCATTTTATGGCCTAAATGTATTTGGCCTGAAGGCATTAATCCAGATAGAACTCCAAAAGGTCTACCGGCCTTTCTTGCTTCTAGAATATTGTTTAAATCTCGATGAGCAAATATTATACCTCTACGATGTAAATGTGTTGGACTAGGTAATTTGGTGTGGTCAATCGTTTCCAAACCAAATTTTTCACATATTTCTTTGTAGTTCTGGACACCTTTACTAGCCCAAGGGTCAATTTCCATTACTTAGCTTAAAGCCGGGGGCTTAAAGGCAATACCTGCCTATATTTTAGTAGACCTTTTTTTTGGGTTTATTTGTAAGTTACACGCGTACTGGCAATCATATCATGTAACCCTCTTTTATTTTCAGTAAAGCCGACCATTATGAATCCAATGCAAATTGTAATGGCTGAAACGATGGTTCCAAGATAACGGACGGTAGATTTTCCTACACTAATTTTGTTTCCAAAATCATCAGTTATTTTAAGTCCAAGAACATATTTTCCTGGCGTTGCCATCATGTCTGAGGCAGGTAGATAAATTTGGTAGAAAATTCCAAAAATTAGCCCTATGATACCTGGATCTCCAGCCATCATTAAACCAAATGAAACTGGCATTACTATTATCATGTCGACAATTACAGCTAAAAAGCGCATCCAAAAACCTGCAGGTGCGCCAAAGTCTTGACTTTGCATCATATAAGGCGATTACATAGTCTATATATATGGATACGTCACACATTAAATTTATAGAATTTAATTTATACTTTTATTTTGCAACATTAATAATTGCACCTCCATTGTGATATTGTGAAGAGAACAGTTTGGCCTCGCGCAATTTTGCATTTAGATATGGATGCTTTTTTCGTTAACGTTCATATTTTAGAGAATCCAGAAGATAAGAATATTCCATTAGCCGTTGGAGGGGGTAAATTAGGAAAGAGAGGAGTTATTGCTTCAGCATCCTATGAAGCCAGAGAATTAGGTATCCATTCTGCAATGCCGGTACACAAAGCTCTAAAGATTTGTCCAAATTTAAAATTAGTCCCTTCAAATCGACCATTAATTCGTTCTTGTTCCTTGAAAGTTATGGAAATTCTATCTATTTATGGACAGTTAGAAAAAATGAGTGTGGATGAGGCGTTTGTAGATATAACTCCACAAAAAAACCCTCCAGCTTTAGCTAAGAGCATTCTTAAGCGGATCAAAAATGAAACCGGTTTGCCAGCATCTTTAGGTTTGTCTACTTCTAAATTAGTATCCAAGATAGCTTCAGATTTTGAAAAACCGGAAGGTTTTACAGTTATTTTGCCAGGTACAGAGTCTAAATTTTTATCTCCACTTGAAATAAAAAAGTTATATGGCGTAGGCCCTAAAACTGCACTATTGTTGAATGAGTTAGGGATTGAAACTTGTTTCGATTTGGTTTCTATAGATATTCAAAAATTACTTCCTATTTTTGGACAGCATTCAGTTAATTTAAAAAATAAAGCCAAAGGAATAGATAATAGACCTGTAGATTCTTCACCTTGGATTCCTAAGCAGCAAGGAACAGATACTACTTTCGAAAAAGATATTTCTGATGTTGATACGGTTGAGGATGAATTACGTAAAATTTGTTCTGAAGTTTCAGATTGTTTGGATAATGTTGGACGTTCAGCCCGGACAATCGCAATTAAATTGAGGTGGCCTAGTTTTGAAACTATCACAAGGCAAAAGACAGTTTCAGGAGAAATTCACAAATCTGAAGATATTTTCAAAGTTGCAAAAAAGTTGTTGTATGAAAATTGGAAGCCTGGAAAATTAATAAGATTGATGGGTGTCTCAGCAAGTAGATTGGGTGTTTCAGATCAGCAGAAATTACCTTTAGAATTCGAATAAACTTTTTTGTTTACTGTCTGCTTTAGGGGATATTTTTTTTGGTTCATCTTCTTCAGTATGCAAAATAGGCCTGTAATCCAATGTAACAACTTCCCTTTCTTGTCTAAATTCTTGAGATGCTTCAATAATCTCAGATATAATTTTATCTTTTTTAGGAATCCCCATCAAGATTGCTAATTCGTTTTCATCCAATTCTAATTTTCCAGTTATTTTAGCAGCTTCTTTTCGGTTACTTCTACATACAATGGAGATTACAGCTATTTGTTCCATCTTGGATTCTTTTATTGATTGGTGTGTTGCCTTTCCAATTTTTTTAGCTAATGAGTTTCTATAAGCTCTCTGAAAACGGCTAGCTCCCATTTTCCTAATCCATGAAGGAAATTGGACTCTGCGGCCACTTGTTGGATGGGATTTTGAGAGGGCTACTCCACTTGACATTAATTCAGAAGCATATCCCCAGAGTCCATAATTTTGAGTCCGAGAAACGCGCGCCAATAATAAATCAGCATATGATACACGTTCGTATGCTCTTTCAATATCATTAGGATGTTTATACATAATTGGAATGTTATCACTAACCCATGTAGAAACATCTCTTGGTTGTTCATTTAAATCAAAAATAGCAGTTCTTGGTTCTTCATAATTATCACTATTGAAAATAATGTTTAAAGTGTCAAACATCTCAGTTTTTCTGTCTCTGGATCCCAAATTTTCTAAATCTTCCGAATTAATTTTCTTATTTCCTTCTGACAAAGATTGCAAATCATTAATTGCCCCCCGTAAGTCTCCTTTAGCATTTTCAGCCATTTTTAATATGGTTTCCTGTTCAATTATGAGCCCTTCATTTTCACAAACTTTGTTGAGAATCATAGCTACAGAGACTGCAGATGGCTTTTGAAATTTAAGATTTAAAGCCAATTTTTTTATTTTTGCACCTGTACCTTTTGTTAAATTATACAGATCATTTACAGTTATTATTACTGGCTGTTTGGTTTGCTCAAGAGTTTTTGAAATCGCTTTCTTACCCCCTCTATCACTATAATTCTTAGTTTTGTTCTTTGATTGTTGGGCTCTTTCATATAAATTATCGGCCTCATCTAACAAAATAAGATTCTTATCTGAGATTCCTTTTTCTCCAAATGTTTGGAATAAACCCGCTCTTAATGCAATCCCTTCTATCACATTTCCAGACCTAGCATCAGATGCATTTAATTCTATTATTTCCCAACCCATATCATTAGCTAAAGCGATTGCAGCTGAAGTTTTTCCACATCCTGGAGGGCCAGAAAGAATAACTCCTTTCTTGGTCATTTTTTCACCCCAAGAACTAGCCCATTTCTGCAATTCGTTTATTGTTCTTGTATTGCCAATGATTTCAGAAAGATTCGTTGGTCTATATTTTTCAGCCCAAGATTCCATTACTCACCTAATCTCATGGTAAAATGTAATTTTTGATAACGAAGGATAGATTTTGCATTTCTTGATACTATCCAAAATGAGATAAAAATACAGATCCCACACATAACCATTACAGAACCAAATGAAGATTTAAATTCTCTTTGAGTAAGTTCCATGATTGAGATATTCCATTGTCCATTTGCCATATAAATAATAGTAGAACATGCTATGAATGAGAGGAAACCTGCAAAAATTAGAGAGCGACTCTTTGTTCTTCCATACAATTGTATTACGGGAGAAATTAGAACTAAAAATAAAGAAAGACCTAGTAGGGTAAAATATAAACTCATATAAGTTGTTTGATAATATCCTATTATAGATCCGGACAACCCTCCAGTCATAAAACTCTCAACCACCATAATTAATGGGGCAAAAGTTACTACGCCACATCCTATAAACAAAAATCTAGCGATTGTAAGTAACAGTTGAGAATTTTTGCTATCCACTTTCAATTGTTCTAATTTTTTGTAAGTTCTTCTTAGAATAAATCTTGAGATTAGTACAACTATACTTGATAATGGTAAGAATAAAACAGATATGAAAACAATTGCTTTCAGTAAGTCCCCTAAAAGTGGCATATCAGGGATATCTGCAAAATTAGTGTATATGGACATTACTTCATCTGCATACTGATAAGCAATTATTCCTATAGCAAGATATAGCATGGCCATTAGAGTTCCTCCAACAAATATTCTTGAACCAAAACTGCTGTAAATGTAGGCGTCTGGCTGGTCTTTTACAAACCTTACCATTTTATGACCAGAGGGGCGCTATTAATTAGCCTAACTCAAAGCGTATTTGCTCGGGACCTTTCTTTCCAGTTAGCTTCTCTGCTAACGTAGTTCCAATTCCAGGAATCTTACTCAAATCAGATGGTTTTGCGTCTCTTATTGAACTCTGACTTGTAAATCCAGCATTGAAAAGCGACCGCGCCCTAACTCTTCCTACCGAATCAATTTCAAGTAGAGGAAGAAGTTCTTTTCGAACTCCATTATTAACTCTAATTTGTAATTCAGTAACCATTTTAGTATTTTTAGGGGAAATTAATTCTGATAACTCACTCATGGCATATAAAATCCATTCTGCAGTCTCAACTTTTGCCCTTATGTCTCCAGGTGTAGTAGAATATCGTTTCAAGAGGTGTTCTTCAGGAGTTTCTTCAATCCAATCCATTAGTAATAGTGCCGTTTTCAAATCCCACAGATAAAATTCTAAATCCATTTGTTCTACAGGTGGAGGCAACATTAGGTCACCTTCCATTTGCATAAGATGAGTAAGATATGTTTCCATTTCATTCTTTCTAACATAAAGTGAATAAATATCAGGAGTTCTAGCTATTGTGTGAAGTAAACCTAAGGGATTCGCCTCAACATCAGATTCTAAAGCATTTTTGATTATAACACCAGACAAGGGATCAATATAGAGTTGAGATACTTTTCTCCCAAAAGCCGTAGGTTTCAATTTTTCATTTAGGTCTTCATTAGCAGCAACGAATTCCCCCTCTTTCTTGCCTTCGATTTCAATTAAGTTTTCACTATCTAAGAAATCCAGTACTTTGTTTAGTCTATGTTGAGTTCTCCAAAGTTCACCTTGCGCTCCAAATAGAGTTTTTTTTAAGAATTGGTGTAATCCTTCTTTAGTTCTTATTGTTCCCGACGTAATTAATGAAAGTAAATGTGTTCTCAAGGCAGGTTCACTACCTAATCTTGACAGGACAGGTTCAGTCTCACCTTCAAAATAGTTTTCAACAAAAAAATCTATTTGTTCTCTATTCTTAGCAATCAAAATACCTTCTCCATCTACATCAAATCCAGGTCTTCCAGCTCTACCTAACATTTGCTGAACTTCTAGGACAGGTAATGGTTGATTAGCCTGAAATGTAGAATCCCACCGACTTAAGTCTCGTATAATCACTCTTTTGGCAGGTAGGTTAACTCCTGCAGCTAATGTAGGTGTTGCACACAGAGCTTTCAAACATTTTTCTTTGAATGCAGTTTCAATTAATTGTCTATGACGATTTGTTAATCCTGCATGGTGGTATGCAACACCATTTGAGATAAGTTTAGCAAGAGTTGAATCAACGGATGTTACCTCATCAGCACTTTGTTTAATTCTTACGGCGAATTCATTTAATTTTTCTTTTTCTTCTGGATTTAATTTATTACTAATAATTCCACTCAATTTTCGAGCTTGAGCTTCAGCCGATCTTCTTGTTCCTACAAAAACTAAGCATTGTTCAGGTAAATTATCAACAGCAATTCCTTCAACACCTTCCATAGGGATATCATAATTATCAGCTTTTTCCCATTCAATCTTTTTTTCAATAGAGATTCCTCTTTTCAGAGGAACAGGTCTGAAGTCACTTTCGACTAGTTTTGCATCTAACCAATCAGCAATTTCTACTGAATTAGAAACGGTTGCAGATAAGCCAATTATTTGTATTGAAGGATTTATCTCTCTAAATTTTGATAAAGTTACTTCGAGTGTTGGTCCTCTTCCAGAGTCATTAAGCAAATGTATTTCGTCAGATACTAAACACCCTACCTCAGACAACCAAGAGGGGTTATGTCTAATCAAGGAATCAGCCCTCTCTGAAGTAGATACAATAATATCATATTTTGATAATCCTCTTGCCTTATCATAATCACCCACAGAGACTCCGATTTTTGCACCATTCAATATATTTTTGCAGATATCTCTCAATTCAGATACTTTTTCCCATGCTAATGCCCTTAAGGGAACAAGATAGATTCCTTTCTTTTTTTCTTTAACGGCCTTCATCAATGCAGTATAAGCTACTAAGGTTTTCCCAGCTGCCGTAGGTACAGACATCAAAACTGATTCGCCTTTGTCAACAATAGCAATTGCTTCTTTTTGCGGAGGATAAAGGTCTTTTATTTTTAGATAATCTAGAAGTTCAGGTAACAACCTCACCAGCTCTCGTCTTCTACATCGATTCCAAATTCAGGTTTACATTGAAATGTTAGATAAAGTGCAATAGCTCCAAACAAAGTAGATAATAGGAAAGTTCCTAATCCAATAATGGCAGCAGTACAACCGATAAGAACCAAATTGTAGTTTTGTTTTCTCCAAAGTTCTACACTACCCCAAAAGGCTAACACAGCACACCCAAGTTCGAAGAATACGGCATTTCTGAGGGTCTGCCGTACCAAATCTTCATCTATTTCATCTCCGCCAGTTTCAGTAGAAAAAAAATCACCCATCCATTCATCGCCTAATGCTATAGACCCTTGTACTTTTTCATCATCATTTAAAGTTCCATTTAGTGTCATTGCAGTCCCCAGTAGTATAAATCCTGCAACAAGTAATGCTAATGCAGCTTGTGCAGGTTTATTCGTTGAAGGATATAATTCTATTAACCTATTTTCACCTTCATCTCCTCCTCCCCAATCTAAGGATTCATATTGTGTTTCTTCCCAACCTTCAGAGTCGTCAGGTGGTTGAGTTTGGTTATCCATTATTTAATCAATATTAGTCCCATAATAATGGTTCCTCTAATATTTTTCAAGAGCTTTTAATGTTCCACTGGTTCGAATAGTTTTGATTTTAAGTAATTCATTTTTATTCATAATATCTTTTGCCTTAGTTAACAAATTGTGATCCACACGAACTATGCCTTTCTTTGAGTCAAATTTCATCAATTTGCTTTTTATTTTTCCTCCTAGTGCTTGTATTTCATCTTTAATAAATTTATCAACATCAATTCTTGGAATATTTCCTGAATGTGAAAAAAGGATGTACCTTTTCCTTCCTCTTTTTTCCTTAACGACCATCAGTCAAAAGCCCTTGTTAAATTCTTGATAACTTTTTCTAATTTCGAAACACGTTCTTTCAATTCTTCAACTTCAGTCCGCAGTTCTTCATAATTCCCATTATTTTTTAATTTCTCTATAAGCCAAGAATCAGTTTCTTCTTTTAGTTTGATTATAGATTCTAAGTCGTCCTCATTTTCTTCTACAATTTTTTCCTTTATTTCTTCTTCATTATCAGTTATAATATCTTCTTTGGGTTCTTCTTCCAAATTATTTTCAGAATGCTGCGACTTTTCTCTTTGATAATCTTCGATAGTCATTATGTTTCCATCGCTATCTGACTGAGTTTTCTTTTCTTTTTCAAGTTCCTCTAATGCACCTTTAAAATCTTCCATTTCCCCACCAGCTTCTTTGAAGGCTATGAATAATTCTCCAGAGTCTAATTTGTATCCTTCCATTTTCAAAATATTCATTATGTAATTTTTTGCAACTTCCATTCTATTTGTATTATCTAATGGATAACTCATGAGTCAGTAATTAGTCGTATAATTTTATAGTTGATGTCGCCTCAATACGTTTAATCCCCCTTAATCCTGAACTAATGTGTCTCTTACAGATAAAATAGCTGAAATTGAGGAAGAAATTGCAAATACTAAGTACAACAAGGCAACGCAACATCATATTGGTAAGCTTAAAGCTAAATTAGCACAATTGAGAGAAGAAGTCGTGATTAGTTCTTCCGGGCCCAAAGGTAGTGGTTATGGTGTAAGAAAAGCAGGTGATGCTACTGTAGCTTTAGTTGGATTACCAAGTGTTGGTAAATCAACGTTACTTAATGCTTTGACAGATGCAGATAGTGAAACTGGTTCGTATGCATTTACGACATTAGATGTTGTTCCAGGTGTTTTAAAATATAAAGATGCTAATATTCAAATATTAGATTTACCTGGATTGATTGAAGGTGCCGCACGGGGGGCCGGTCGCGGAAAAGAAGTTCTTTCAGTTATAAGATCTGCTGATTTGATTATACATGTTATTGATGCAGTTGAGCCAGCACCACATGTCATTCTAAAAGAATTATCTGATTCAGGTCTTCGTTTAAACAGCCGACCACCTAATGGTAGCGTTTCTAAAACAGGTATTGGAGGAATTGAGGTAATATCTACAGTAGCTCAAGAAGTGGAGGTGGACGCTATCAAATCGGTAGTTAGAGAATATGGAATGGTTAATGCTCAAGTTGTATTAAGGGAGAAGATAACATTAGACGATTTGGTAGATATTTTGGCAAGCACGAGAGTATATTCATCATCTTTTGATGTAATAACTAAAGTTGATATGATTACTAAGGCCCAATTAAAAAAAGTAAAAGAAAAATGCACTAATAAGAAAATAATAGAGGTGTCAGCACCAACGGGTAAAGGTGTAGAAAAATTGAAAAGACAGATTTATAATTCATTGGAATTTATATCTATTTTTATGAAACCTCAAGGTGAAAAAGCAGATTTAGAAGAACCAATGGTTGTAAGAAAAGGTACGAGCGTTGCAGAAATTTGCCAACGTTTGCATAGGGATTTTATCCGTAAATTTAGGTACTCACAAGTATGGGGTCCTTCAGCAAAATTTCCAGGACAGACTGTTGGTCTTAATCACAAAGTTAAAGATCAAGATATTGTCAGTATAATTACACATAGATAATTATTTTGTTAATCTTTTAATTAAATCCGCTTTTTTCCCAGAAGTAGAAAGGCCTCTTTCTTTTAATTCAGCTTTTAATTCAGCAACTTTCATTGAACTATAATCTTTTTCATTTGTTTTACTTCCGCCGAAAAGTCCCCTGATTTTTGATGCGCCTTTTCCTATTCCTGATGTTACAGCTCCGGCACCTTTTCCAATACCTGAAGTAATAGCTCCGGCACCTTTTCCAATACCTGAAGTAATAGCTCCCGCACCACGACCTACAGCGGATCCTGCACTACCCAAAGCAGATTTTGTTTTAGTTCCACCTGTTTTTAATCCACTACCTATTTTTCCACCCAAACCAGTTTTCTTGTCACTAACTTTAACTTTTTCTTCCTTTTTTTCTTCTTTTTTCTCTTCAGTTTTAGCCTTACTTTTATTTTTAGGTTTTAACTTTAGTTTAGAACGAGGTTTGAAAACAATTTCTGGTTTATTTTCTTTCTTTTCGTTATAATCTTTGCGAGCCGGGTCTGTAGCTACTGATTCAGGTAGTTTGTCACCAAATCGATCACTATATCTGTCTTCCAAGCTTTTACCTTTTGAATCCATCATATGATCTAATCTTTTATGGATGTCTAACAAGGGTTTATCACTTTTCTTAGCCCATCCAGTCGAAGCAGGTGCTTGGGACGGAGTTGATGTTTCTACAGGTTCAGTAGTGACGACAACATTAGTATCTGCAACAATTCCAGCCGGTGCAACTTCTACAAGGGGTTGTTGTGTAGCAGGTGCAGCCTGAATGGCCGGTATTCCTTGGTTAGGTTGTACTGGTTGAACAACAGGTGCAGCCTGAACTGCCGGTACAGCCTGAACTGCCGGTGCAGCCTGAACTGCCGGGGTACCTACCGGTTCTAAAACCGGGGGTTTTCTTTTTGGCTTTTTCTTTCCGCCGAACCATGCCATAGTTTCACCAATATTTTTTGAGTATGTCGAACATCTTTTCAAAAAGGCTGAAAAGAGTAGGGGAACTCTTTGCTCTTTTGTTTGAAGGAGCTCCTTCAAGTGCTATTTCAGCCGTCTTATCATCAGATGACATTTACATGTATTTATACTAATCAATTAAAAGCTTGTTCAGCCTGTTTTAATCCTGCCAGCTCATTTTCTTTTGAATGAATCTTCGTTTATTATATGCCTTTATCAAGTCACCTTTTGTAATAATTCCTATAATTTTTTTAGTATTGCTTTTATTCACGACAGGAAGATGACTAATCTCCTTGTATCCTAAGGAATCTAGGGCTGTAGTTAGGGAGTCTTCTGGTGTAATTGTAATTAAATCGGTTGTACAATAATCAGCAACAGTTAGGTGGCGCTCATGTTTTTCTGCAGCATCATGAAGGTCTGACCAAGTAATAATGCCATAAAGTTCTTCGTTATCATTAACAACAGGTAAAGCCATGTGTCCTGTGTCTTCTATAATTTGTAGAGCAAGTTCCAATGGTGATTCGGGTTTAATAGTCATGACATCTTTTGACATGGCCTCTTCAACACTTATCATCCTCATAAGATCCTGTCCCGCTCCTAAGTCGATACTAATTCCTCTCTTAGCTAATTTCGAAGTGTAAAATGAATGTTCAGATAAAACATAACAAACAGCATCTGCAACTACACAAGAAAGCATTAGTGGGAGTATAATTTCATAAGTTGCAGTCATTTCAAATAGGAGTACAATGGCAGTTAAAGTTGCGCGCGTTGTAGAAGCTACAAAAGCAGCCATACCAACTAATGCGAATGCGCCAGGATGTCCTACTACATCGTATGAATTTAATACTAATCCAAGGCCAGCTCCAATTGCAGCACCAATGAACAAACTAGGAGTAAAAATACCTCCAGAACCTCCACTGCCAATTGATACAGATGTTGCAATTATTTTCAGTGCCATAATTGACAAGATAAAAATTAGTAGGCTTCCTATGCCTGATGCAACATCTGTATTTCCTGGAAAGCTTTTACCTATTATTAAATCATTATTTTCATCAGTATCTAATGAGATTAAATCCGAAGTAACATCGAAGCCATTACCTAAGACATGTGGAAAGGATAAGGCAATTAATCCAACGCAAAGGCCACCTAATGCAGTTCTTAGAGGGATCGGTATGTAATCGAATTTTTCTATATTAGTCTCTACAAAGTTCATTAATTTTATGAATATAGCTGCGGCAAAACCAATAATTATGCCTAAAACAATATAGAAAGGATATTCTACGGGAGAACTAAGTGTATAGTTTGGTATACTATCAAAAGCGGCTACATCACCAATTAGGCTTCTACTAACAGTTGTTGCAATTACTGCAGCTACAACAATGGGGATGAAGGATCTTGTTTTCAATTCGGCAAGTATTAATTCTATGGCAAATAGTACACCACCTAAGGGGGCATTGAATGCTGCTGTGATAGCGCTTGCAGCTCCACAACCAACCATAGTTCTGGTATCTTCTACAGTTTTACCAGTTCGTTGACCAATTTCAGAACCAATTGTGGATGAAATAACAATCATAGGTCCAACACGACCTAATGACATACCAGTACCAATACATGTTGCAGACGCAAAAAATTTTGCTATAGCCTTTTTAGCACTTAATCTTGCTTTTTTTACAGCCACAGCCTCCATGACCATCGGAACTCCAGCTCCTTTTGCATCTTTAGACCAATATTCTATAATTAATCCAGCTATCAAACCACCTAAGGCAGGTATGAAAATAATCATCCATTCTCTATCAGAACCTTTTAGTGAGTTTTCAATAAAACTATCTCCATAAAATACACTTTGAATACCTTTACTCATGTTTATGAAGATCCAAGTTATAACTGCAGCACACGCTCCTGTAATCGCAGCCAATAGATTAATCTGAAGCATAGGAGATTTGAATATCTCCTCTAACCTATTAATTGCATCAGAATCTTTCATCCAGTTAAAACCTCATTACCATTATTTGTAATAAGCAAAGTATGTTCAGATTGTGAAACAATCCCTTTTCCAAGTTCATCCAGAACAGGATAGTATGATACAATTCCGGCCCTCATAAGTTTTTGTAAATTTTTAGTAGCATCTTCCTGAATTTCATGTAACCATCTTTCAGCAAAAGGTAATCCTTTGTATCTATCTTGAATTTCAATCATAAGTTCTGTTGCTTTCTCATCCCTAATTTTTCTTATTTGCCTTAGATGATATATATTTGAATTCCTTTTCCCTCCAACTCTGCCTGCACCATCCGTAACAAAAGGTTCGATAGCTATGATATCACCATTAGTAAGCGAAGGCCCTCCTCTTTCTCTTACACTAGGTATTGAAATTCCACTGTGCAAATTGTATCTTTTTATTCGATGGCCAGTTAGGTTAGCTATGGGGCGATAGCCATATTGTTCTATTTTATCCTGTACTGCATGTCCAATAAATCCTACATTGACACCAGCTACAGCTACATTAATCGCAGCATTGAGTGCTTCTCTTGAAGCCTCAATCATTTTTTCATAATTCTTAGTTTCAATTTCTACAGTTAGTGCATTATCTCCAATATAGCCATCAATATGTACTCCAACATCTAATTTTACAACATCACCTTTTCTAAAAACATCTTTACTTTTACTTGAAGGTGTCCAGTGAGCTCCAACATTGTTTAGAGCTAAATTCGTTGGAAATGCTAATTCCCCTCCATTTTTTCTAACATAGGATTCAATTTTTTCTGTAACATCAAGCATTTTTTTTTCATTTTCTATTAAAGTTTTTCCAAAGTGAAGCGCATCTCTTGCTAATCTTCCCGCCTTTTTCCATTTTTCTATTTCTTCAGAATTCAAACATACCCTCCAGAATGGTAGAGTATAAAGCACCAATGCGCATTATCTCAGGTTTATTTCCAGTTAAATCAATGATTGTCGATTCAATACCGTTTGGTTTTTCTCCATCTAAATAAAAGCAGGAGGGGCCAAATATCTCTTTTGCTTCTTTAATGCTTTCAGCTATATTTCCTCCATGCAAATTTGCACTGGTAGTTACAACAGGCATTTCTTTCGCTAGATTTAGAGCCGTTTCATTAGTAGGTATACGAACAGCAATGTTTCCATTTCTCATAACTCCTTCAGCAAATTTTTCCTTGGATTTTAGTATTAATGTAACAGGGCCTGGTAAAAACTCTTTAATAATTTTTTTTGATGTTTTATTCGTCTCGCATGTGTCATATATTTTTTTCCTATCATCAAACATTACACTGAGCCCCTCTTTTTTTTTCCCTTTAATCCTGAATAGTTCATTAATTGCTTTTTGGTTAAAAGGATCACATCCCATCCCCCAAACGGTGTCTGTTGGATAAATTATAATTTTCCCATTTTGAAGTTCATTTCTAGCTTCGCTAATGGATTTCATATTAGTACTGAGAAATAGTACTTTTAATGTCTTTTGATAAGTTATCTTTGTTCTATAGGTCTAAAAGTACGGTCAATAGGTCCAACATATCTTGCTCTAGGCCTAATTAATCTATTGTTTTTGTATTGTTCTAATACGTGAGCCGTCCATCCAGCTATACGTGACATTGCAAATAATGGAGTAAACAAATCGGTTGGAATATCTAGGCCATATAGCAAAGGTGCAGAGTAAAAGTCTACATTGGTAATGATAGCTTTTCGGTCTTTTACTTGTTTTTCAATTTCTTCTGCGACTTCAAAAAGTTTCATGTTTCCTTTTTCGGTCCAGAGTTGTTTAGCCATCTTTTTTAGATGAGGTTTACGGGCATCATCAACTTTATAGACTCTGTGTCCAAATCCCATTATTTTTTGTTTTGAATCAAATGCATTTTGAATATAAGCTGATGCTTTTTTCTTTGTGCCAACTTCTTCGATCATATTCATTGCTTTTTCATTAGCACCCCCATGTAGCGGCCCACTCAAGGTACCTACTGCTGAAGTTATAGCAGAATGTAAATTAGCTAAAGTTCCAGCAGTTACTCTTGCTGAAAATGTGGATGCATTAAATCCATGATCTGCTAATAATATTAAATATAAATTTAGAGCATCTATTTGGGTTTTTGTTGGTTCTTTTCCATGTAGCATATTGAGAAAATCTTCTGCATGTCCTTTAGCTGGGTTTGCTTTAATAATGGGTAGATTTTTTCTTAGGCGGTGTATTATTGCAACTGCTGTTGCAATTTGACCTACCAGTCTTAGTGCCTTTGGTGGTAATTCTTTAAGGGGTACATTTTTTTCATAATGGCCCAATACAGATACAACAGTTCTTAGAGTACTCATTGGAGATGTTTTCCCGACTAATTCAGTAATTATTTCTATTACTTCTTTAGGTAAAACTCTGGCTTCTCCTATATTTTTTGTCATTTCATCTAAACGTTTTTTATTTGGCAATTCATTATCATAAAGTAAACAAATTGTTTCTTCAAAAGTTGTATTAAATGCTAAATCATCTATGTTGTAACCACAATATCTAAGAATGCCTTTTTCCCCATTTACAGAACTTAAATTAGTGTCAGCAGCAACAATTCCTTCTAGGCCTTTTACAGGTTCGGGAATTGAATCTTTGTTATCTTTTGGTAGAGACACATTTTAACAGTAAAGACTGTGATATTTAGTATTTGCCGAATTTATTGTTTATAATTGGTAACTCGGATTCCTAAATCACCCATTATTGCTGGTCTTTTCATAATCTCTTTCATTTTCTTATTGAAAGCGTATTCTAAATCAACATTCATAGCAATGGCATGGCCAAGAATAAGTATTAGAATATCAGCTAATTCTTCAGCTTTTTCTTCATTAGGTTTACCTTTTGTGAAGCATTCAGCCAATTCTCCTAATTCTTCAATTGTAAGTAAAATCCTATATGACATATCATGTCCACGATTTTTTTTATTACTAAATTCATGTTTGTCATGAAATTCTTGAACTTTCGCTAGCATATCACTATAGGTTTGACTCATCTAATTCTATAGGGGAACTACTTTCTTATGCTTTATTCATTCTTTTGTAACTTTTTCAGCTACGGCTACACAGGCCATAAAATCTTCTGCAGCTTCTCTTAAGCTCCCTAAACTTTTGGCTTTTACAATAGCTTTAAGATGTTTTTTGTCTACTGTAGTTTCTATCCATCCTTTATTTTCAGGTTCTGTTGCTTTTGCTATTGCTTTTGCAATTTTTTCACTTTCAAAATCTATCTTAAATTCAATTCTATGTTTTATTATATTCTTTATTGCTTTTTGACTTCCACTACCATATTGTGCAGCTTTCTTTTTCCTGTTTGCAATTTCATTAGGCAGCCCAAATGCAATTGCCAATTTTCTTAGAATAACCTTTCCTACATCACCAATACGTTCGTCTGTGCTAAAGACTTCAGCTTCTTTAATTACTTCTTTAGCCAAATAAGGGCACGAAAGGTTAAGGTTGAAGGCATCAGTTATCTTTTTTTCTCTATTAGGTATTCTTTTTAGTAAATTCTTTACTTCTTTTGATAGATTCTTTTCAGCATTTTTTTTTCTAAATCTAGCATAACCGCCGAACAATTCATCGGCTCCTTGTCCACACATCAAAATATCATTAGTAGTGTTTTTTGCAGCGATCCAGAAGGGTAGCATGAATTCCACTTCAATTCCACTCAAATCAACTTGTTTTTGCATTTCTATTCCTTCACTTACCATTTCATTTTCATCAACTTCAATAATTCTAACTTCCATTCCAATTAATTTAGCTGCAGTTCTAGCCGCTTCTAAATCATGTGAATTAGGAATACCTACTGCAATTAATTCAACATCACAATATTTTTGAGCAATAAATGCAACTAGTGTAGAATCGATTCCTCCTGAAAAAGCAACCGTTACTGATTTTTTACATTCACTTTTAATTGTATTATCTAGGTTATTGTAAAGCGTTTTCAAACGACTATCATTCATTATGATGCAATGCCACTTTCAGCCATGAATTTTTCTAATGCTTTTAGTGCTTTCTTGGCTTTTGCTTCACTAACAATATCAGTAATAATTAAAACTCCAGATTGGAAAAGAATAAAACTAGCATCAGGTTTATCCATTCGTAAAACTAGTCCTTTGAAACGTATAGGGTCATATTCAGCACCAGGAATTGCAAGAGCCATAGCTTGTAAATCTAAAGTTCTATCTAAATTACTTCTAACTACCATATTTTCCAATTTAATAGCTCGCTTCATACTTATTTTGGTATCAACGCCTTTTATCATTTTTCTTAAATTGAGAATAATCTCTTTTCCCTTTTCTAACGTATTTATACCTGTAACTAAAATTTTACCATTTCCAAATAGAACACCTGCTGCTTTTTTGTTGTCTGTTGTATCCATTTCTATGATGACCGATGGATTTCCTGAACTTGAGTACCGGGCATTTGGTAGCTCTGTTGCCAATTTTATCAGCTCTATCTCTTTTCCGAGATGAGATGCCACGATTATGTTCTCTACTTTTATTGGACCCACAAGAAGTTCAAAACAGGCAACTTTAATAGCTTACCCTTTCAAGCAAATTCATCAAATGGATAGGGTTCAGCTTCTCTTTTACCCATTATAATTTGCGTTTCAGGCACTGTCAAAAGAGGAATGGGCCACGTAGGTCCATCTTCTATAGCTAGTCTTGGGCAGGCAGTAATAACAGCAGCATCTATCCCTAATCCCAATAATTGATCATGAGATTGGTGTATGCTTCCAATCATAATAGTCTCTTTACCTTCATCAATCAATAACTGTTCAATTTTATCAGCTAAGTCAATTCGTTTCTGACCTATTTGATTTGAAAAGAGAACAGCCCATCTTTTAGCATTTTTTGCAATACCCATTGCAGCATATCTTTGTTTCAAGAAAGGTTTTGGATCTGCAATTGAAATAGTTCCATTATGTGGTTCAAGGCAGGCTACTGGTTTACCTGTTGAGAGTGCAACTGTTAGTGGATGAAATAATCCAGTTCCAATGTATAGGAATCCATCAACCTTTAATTTTCTGGCTGCAGAAGAATTACAACCTAAAAGTTGGCCTGCAGCGGCTAATCGAGGACCTCCAGTAGTTACGCTGGTGTCAAATCCCCTTTCTTTTAGTATTTCTCCAGCTGAATCTATCATATGCAAATGCTGGGCAGTTGTAACAATTCCAATTTTATGGGGTAGTATCTTTTTCAGTTCAGAAATAGCATTTTCCTCAAGCGTTAAGAATCCAGTGTGCCTTACAGGAACAAAATAAGTTGGAATAGCATAAAATTCTGAATGATATGGCATAGGTAAATGCCCCATATGAATCAGGGCATCAGCACCAATTTCTTCAAGTGGCCTGTCAGCTAAATCACAAGCACCATAGGTGGGTTCACCCCATAGTACAACTTTTGCACCCGTTAGTTCAGATACAAGCGTTACAATTTCATGAGTTTTAGTTTTCAATCCCTCAGGTAATTGGATACCTATTCGTTCTTTTCCTTTTAATTTTAGGCATACCTCTTCGATTCCTGGCTTCCAATCAAATGTTATTTCACTCATTTACTAATTGGTCCTTCTGATATAGGATATAATAATTTTGTTTGACTTTATTCTAGTATTATTAGGTTTAATTCTAATAATTTTTCAAGAAATATTTGTACTCTACTGGAGGCGGGTGACACTTCCTCACCAAATCGAGAATCAAATTTATCAATAATGTCCTTGACAGTATTATCAGAGTTACATAATTCCCATATTAATGTAGTATATTTGTCTAGAGGTCTTTTAACTATCTCAGGTCCTCCAATTCTATTATGGAACCATTTTTCTATAGGACCAAAATCCTTGGGGTAAGTGATAATAGCTATATCATCCTCATAAATGCATTTAATTTTCAAATCAGGATTTTTAGAAGGTTTTTTCATTAATATTTTTTCTTTTTTCATAATTTTTCCATCCCGATAATCATAACCGCTAAAGTTGAAGCTCCACCTATTGCTGCATATCTAACTGCTAACTTTTGATCTTGCCAAACGAATCGTGAAACCCATACTAACCATCCACATGCCAATGAAATTAAAAGCAGAAATGCAAATACAACCGTCCATAAGCCCACAGTTCCTTATTGGCTGGTATTAATTAGTGGTAGCCCCGCCAGGATTCGAACCTGGGTCTCAAGATCCAGAGTCTCAAATGATGGACCACTACACTACGGGGCTAATTGATATTCAGCCCAATTCGGTGCATAAAAAAACACGGTTAGATATTTATCTCAATTTTCATCATAGAAATCATCATCGTCCCCACCCTCTTCGAAAGAAAATTCGGCAGTATCCTCTTTAGTTAATTCAATTTTATCGGGAAAATATCTCAAAATTACAACATCATCTAAATCTTGAACCCATCGGTATGGAATTATTATATTTTCACCATCTTTAACAAGTTGGGGGGTTGTTCCAGTTATTAGTAAGGCTGAAATTATCCGTTGAGTAGTGTCTAGTAAAACATCATGAACTACGCCTAAACGTTGTCCATCCCGTGTATAAACGGTCAATCCAGATAGCCTTGAAGCTTCATTAAGCACAATTGGTTATCGGGTCTGCATATAATTATTTTGTGTGATATTTTTTAAGAGATATTTGGTAATAGACTATAAATAGAGGCCAAAAGTGAAGCGGATGCATGGGTAGGGTAAGACCAACTTACATCAAACGCGTAGCAATCGAGCTAGTTAGAAATCATTCAGATAGATTTACAGATGATTTTGACCATAACAAAGCTGTAGTTGCTGAGCTTACAGATGTGGAAAGTTTAACCATGCGAAACCGAATTGCAGGTTATGTTACTCGTTTCCGGAAACAGGAACAAAATTGAGCCATTATGATGTTTTGGTGGAAGGTGCAGGCCCTGCGGGAGCAACTGCAGCTTATTACCTTGCAATGCAGGGGAAGAAAGTTGCGTTAGTCGATCGGGCAAAATTTCCACGTGAAAAACCATGTGGCGGTGGATTATGTGTACATATAGAAGAATTTGATCACATTATATCCAATTGGGATGATTTTCTAGAGTCTAAATGTTTTCGAGGTATTGTTTACGGTCCTGAGTTTATGCCTGTAGATTATGTTAGTGAAAAACCATTCTTTTACAATATTCGGCGCTTAAAATTTGACAATACTTTGGTAGAATATGCTGTAAAAAAAGGCGCGACACTCATCGAAGGAATTGCCGTTAAAGATTTTGAAGTTCATGAGGATAAAGTCGTTACTAAATTGAGGAATGGAGATGAATTAACAAGTGATGTAATAATTGGAGCAGGCGGTTCATTTGATTTAGTTTCTAGGCGGATTAGAGAAATTGAAAAGATGCCTATGAAATGGAGAGATGAGGATATTGCCACAGCACTTTATTTTGAAGTTGATGTAGGCCGGGATTATATGGATAAAGTTTATGGAAAGGAAAGAATATCTATGGCTCATATTAAGTATCAAAATTTAGATGGGTATGGGTGGTCTTTTTCCAAAGATACAGTTTTGAATATAGGAATAGGTTGTCCACGTTCAGTTATAAAGAAAATTAAGAAGGAAAACCCTAAATGGGATGAAAGGCAATATTTGTTAGATTACGTCGACACTCTGAAAGAACAAGGTTGGTTTCCTAATGATATTCAAATTGATCGTAAGATGATATCAGGTTCTAACATTCCGGTAGGAATGGGTATGAAGTGCACTGTAGGCGAAAGAATGCTAGTAATTGGCGATGCAGGCGGTTTTGTTTCACCTTTATCAGGTGAAGGCATCTTTTATGCTTTAGATTCAGGCCGTATTGCTGCAGAATCACTAGATACTCTGTTCAAAGAGGGCAATTTTGACAAACAATCCATGATGTTGTACCATAACACTTGGAGCAATAAATGGGGTGATGATTTAGAATGGTTAAAAGTTGGTTGGCATTTATTGATGGTTATGCCTAATAGTTTAATCAAATATGCCGCTTTAGATGAGGAGACAAAAGAATTCTTTACACATATGTTTGTAGGTTCGATGCCCGCTTCAAAAATTAAAAATAAAGTTTTAGCTCTTATTGCTAAAGGAGCATTGAAACACGATTTTTTGAGTCACGTCAAGGGCCATCACGAACAAGTCCCTTCTGTTACAAATTAATTTTATCTATGTGGAAAGGTATAAGAAGGAACAGATAGAGTGTCTAATATGCAATCTGCAGATGAAGAATGGGAAGATGAAGAGTGGGATGATGAAGATGATTCTAGTTTCTTTTCAGGAATTTCTGTTGCTTCAAGAATGAAGGCAGGAGGGGTAACTGCACTTGTTGTGTTGTTACTGCTTTGTTCAATGATTTTTACTAATTTTGGTTTTTATTCTGGTGCCGGTAGTTTATCTGTTTTGATAGATGTTAATGAGGGCAAAGATCCAGGAGATAGATCTTTCAACGCCAATATATTAGCGACATCACCTACTTTTGGTATGTTAGCTAAAGAAGGTGACTTTTCGATTCATTTCAGTGGAGCAAAACAAACATCTGGTAAGTTTGAGATAAATGGTGAAGGTAGAGGTTCTTTTGATGTAGATTATGAGGATTTCTTCGTATCTAATGGTATATATGTGCTTAAAACAGAGTTAGGAGGCCAAGAATCAGTTGATAATGTTGTTATTGATAGAATTGCAGATAATCTTCAGGCCGAAGTAGTTAGTTTTGATGGAGTTACAGATAATAGTGAGGCAGTATATCCTATTGATAAAGATTCAATTATCAACTTAAATATGCAATTTACTTCTTCAGATTCTACAGTTAATTTTGTTAATCCTTGGGTTACAGGGACTGCTAAAGTTTATCATCATGATCAGCCATTTAATGAAAATCAAGGCGAGGATTATTGGGATGATGATGCTGAGCATGGGGGCTCGGCAGAGCAAGGTAATTTAGTGGATACAATAACGTTAGACATAGATAGTTCAGGAGGAACATATACCTATTCTTCTGGCGAAAGTGTTAACTTTGATGAAATACAGGTAGGTCAAGTAAGTTTAAGTTTAAGATTAGATCCTAGCCAATTTTATAGTGAAGAAGGTAGTGGAGATTATACCGTTGTTTTTGATTTTACAAATGATTTTGGTTCTGATACTTCAAGTTTTGATGGTCGTACTTATTGGGCTTGGTTCCATGTCTGTGAAACTAAAAGTAATGGAAAGTGCGATGGTAATGCTTAACTAAAAATCTTTCATTTTAGTAACTAAAAACCAAAGATTCCAAATTCCATCTTCCCAAGTATTTAGTTTAACCTCTCCAACTCTTGCATGGAATGGGACTGGAATTTCTATGGCTCTTAAATTTCTTTTGAAAGCTTCAATTTTAAATTCTTCAGAAAGAGGCATTCCATTGCTTGTCAATTTTACTTTACTAATTACTTCTTTCTTGAAAACCCACATTCCACTTTGGGAATCCTTGATATTTATACCATGAAATAAATTAGTTCCAAATGTTAATCCCCAGTTACCTATTTGGTGTGTTATAGACATTGCATCTTTATCCATTCTATCCAGTCTATTACATGTTACAAAATCTAGGTTGTTATTGATTAAGAATGCAAGTACATGAGGTATCTTGTCAGCAGGATATGTAGTGTCTCCGTCGATTGTTGCAACATAATCTGTGTCTACAAGACTAAAACCTGTTTTGTATGCTCTTCCATAACCTTTTCGAGGTTCATTATGAACAATAGCACCTCGTTTTTCAGCCTCTTCTGCAGTATTATCTGTTGAAGCTCCATCTACAATTAAGACTTTAACATCTAACCAAGGCAAATCTCTTGGAATCTGGTCAATTGTGGGCCCTATTGATTCACCTTCATTGAGTGTGGGAATAATTACAGTCAAGCTTAAAGCCATACTGTGTTGTATGGAGGTCTGGTTTTAAGACCAACTGCGTTTTAGGTAATACAATGTCTATATTAATCAAGCAACTAGCTTCAGCATTTTTCTTGCTTGTTGGACTTATTTCTTCACTTTCTTGGTATGAGTGGAAAGATTCTCCATTATGGATGTTGTTGGTTGGTATTTTTTTTACATTATCGGGTGTAGTTGGGGTGGTTCTTACTATTGTTCAATCTGAAGATGAACTTGAAGATTTTCCTGAAATTTTTGAAGAATTGCCGCCAGCCACTCCTGAGCCAGTAGCCGCACCTGTTGCAGAAGTAGTTGTAGAAGAGCTAGAAGAGGAATCTAAGGAAGAAGCAGTTGATGAAGAGCTTGATTCATAGTTCCATTAACCTTATATCGAACTAGTTATCGACTTACATTTTAGATGGGTTTACTTTACAGGGCAATCCTCCGGCCGGCAGTTTTTTTGCAGGATTCGGAAAAAGCTCATGGTCGCATGATTTCTATGCTAGAGCGAACCAGTCGTTCTAGACTTTTGACATCAGTGCTTGACAGTTTGTATAGCTCACCAGAACTTCCATCTACAAAATTCTCTCTTGATTTCCCTAATCCACTAGGAGTTGCTGCAGGAATGGACAAAAATGGTGCAGCAGTACCAGTTTGGCAATCTATAGGTTATGGGTTTAGTGAAATCGGAGGCGTAACACTCCACGATCAACCTGGAAATCCAAAACCAAGAATGTTTAGGGCGTCAGTAGAAAAAGCACTAGTAAACAGAATGGGTTTCAATAATATTGGAGCACATGCTCTTCATGACCGTTTAAAGGATTGGAAGGACAGAGGTCTTTGGCCGGAATCTCCAGTAGGTATCAATTTAGGCAAATCCAAGGTAACAAAATTAGAAGATGCACCTAAGGATTATTCAGGTTCACTTGAGATATTATGGAAACATGCAGATTTCTTTGTCATAAATGTTAGTTCACCTAATACATTAGGACTTAGAGAACTACAGCAATCTGAACATTTGGATTCTATCCTAAGTCAATGTCAAAAAATAAATAAAGCTCAGTCTAAAAAAGAAGGAAAAGACCTTAAACCGCTTTTAGTTAAAATAGCCCCTGAATTAGACGATGACTATTTAAAAGAGATAACCAAATTAATCAAAAAGCACAAAATTTCAGGAATCGTTGCTACAAATACAACAATAGAAAGGCCAGAAACAGACAATAAAAAATGTAAAAAGATATACGATGAAGAAGGGGGTCTGAGTGGTCTTCCTCTCAAGGGTAGAAGTACTGAGATGATTCGTAAAATTTACAATATGACTGATGGCAAAGTTCCTATAATTGGAGTTGGAGGGATTTTTACTGCAGATGATGCTTGGGAAAAAATAACGGCTGGAGCTTCTCTTATCCAACTTTACACAGGTTTAGTGTTTGAGGGTCCTGCAATTGCAAAAAACATAGTTAAGGGATTGAAAAAGCGACTTAAAGCTGAAGGCTATGAATCTATTAGTGATGCAGTTGGAATTAATGCCTGATTATTCTCTAATAACAAACTGAGCTTGACACATAGGACATCCAACCTGAATTGGTCGTTGGTCAGTTGTTATTGTAATCAATCCAGAACAGTTAGGACATGAAAGATTTACAGGACCCGTATCTTCAAATTCAAAGAAATCATCTTCTTCTTCACTTCTAAAATATCTTAATCCAACAACAGCGGCAGCAATCCCTATTGTAGCGACAGCACCACCTATAATTCGGATGTTGTCATTTTCTTTATTTTCTCCAGATCCAGTCACAACATTTTCTTCTACAATTATACTTCCTTGCCACCCGTTGCTATCTCCAGAATTATCAGTAACAGTTAAGGTGACAGTATAGGAAGTAGCAATTTCGAAAACATACTCAAATTGTTCTTGGGCGCTATTAAATTGCGTTACTCCATCACTATTGCTGATACTCCAACTATAGGATATGATAGAACCATCTGAATCATAAGAATTCATTCCGTTAAATGTTATCTTATCTCCAGTTTTCACTATACTTACCAATGAATTACTCTCAAGCATTCCATTAACTGCAACAGAGCCCAGTGCTACAGGTTCAACATTGTCTTCTTCAGGTTCTTGAACATAAGCGTATTTGCTTATTGAATCTTCAACATCTTCTATTTCTGAGTTAATTTGTATGCTTCCAGCTTCATAGGGAGTCCACACAAATGTTATTGTATTTTCTTGATTTGATAATACCTCAATACTTTCCTGGTTAATCATATTATTAGAGGCATAGGTCGAAACTATTGTCGTTCCATCTTTTCCACCAGTATTTGCCACAGTAACAGTAACTGTAGTTTCTTCACCAACATAAAGTGGATCATTCCATGAAATGCTCTTTAGTTCAAATTTTTCTTTAGGTTCTTGAATTTCTACTTCTTTCATCACTTCATTATTGTCTTCAGTTGTTTCTACAGGATCGGAATTATCCAATTTTATATTTATCGTATGTGTTCCTTTTTCAGCACTCCAGACATAACTTTTGATTTTAGATGATTCAGAATTTATTTGTTCAGTTCCACTATCTACAGCATCTCCATCAATCATTACTTCATAATCAATAGTTCCACTAGTTTTTCCTAGGTTGAATATTTCGAAATTTATAGTTACATCTTGCCCTTCTTCTAAATTACCTTCAAATTCAATATTAGCAGGTGAGAAATCAGGTTCGTCAGGAGGTGGACTTACATCTATAGTGAATGCTCTCTCATCGTTATTACTATTCTGATCTTCAGGTTCTATACTTACTAATCGGGCAAGTAAGTCACTTTCACCTTCTTCTGCAGTCCATTCACCGCTTATTGTTACTTCTTCTTCAACAGCTATCTCAGTACCTTCAAGGGTCGCAAATTTATCGTTGTCATCATACCATCTAAGTTCAAAGTCAGTGGCATCTTCAGTTCCTTGATTCTTAACTTTAGCATAAATGCTGATATATTCATTGTGAGTAGGATTAGAATCGTCTGACCAAACTTCAATAATTGCTAAATCAACACCTTCTGCAGGAGCTTCACTCACAGATATTTGTTCTTCAATTATATTGTTGTCAATATCATTTTCAGACGGATTGACATCATACACTTCTACATTGAGGTCATATTCACCTTCATCGGGCAACCAATCATAAGTCCAAGTTATATCAGAATTGACGCTTATAGAACCCAAAGATTCATCTTCTAGTTCTTCATCATTTACCATTATTTTTATGGATGAACTATCAATATCCATTGTTCCCTGATTTTTTATTTCTACAGATACAGTTACTGTATCACCTTCAACGGGTTCTTCGGGTGTAATAGAGATATCTGTAATAATTGCATCTGGTTGATTGATGTCTACTATTTCGTATCCATCAATGTATCCATAACCATAGTAGTAATTGTATTTGTCACTTTCATTAGGTTCAGAGGCACTCCCGTCGTGTTCACCATTCCATGCTTCAGAATAATCTTGTAAGCGATCTCTAACTCCATTAGAAGTGGATGTTGGTGCTAAAGAGCCATCAGCTTCCAAAAGAAGAGCAGCTAGACCAGCTACAATTGGAGTAGCCATACTTGTCCCACTCATTGTTGTCCATCCTTGTGCATTACTTTCTCCAAATAAATTACTGTGCCCTAAGGCAGCCCTTATGTCACTTCCAGGAGCTACAACTGAAGGTTTTAGTTCATCCCATCGATCATTATCTCCATCATCATCTCTTGGACCATAATTGCTGTAGCTTGCTAGGTCATCGTCATCTCTGTTAACATTTTCATTATTATCCATAGCACCAACTGCGATACTCCAATCAGCAGCAGCAGGCGATGGAACCTCTTCATCACCGTCATTTCCCATGGCAATAATTACAGCAATACCTGCAGCATTTGCCTGATTTACAAGTTGTGATTGTGAGTCTGAACCATCACTTCCACTTGTTGTTCCAAGTGACATGGACATAATTTGTATGCCATTATTCTTTTCCCCATCATTTTCCCAATCCGTATCAACGTTTTCAATACAGGCTTCAATAGCTTCATTAATATCTGCACTAGAACCAGAGCCCCAATCAGCCATTACTTTCATGTCAATTAATCTTGCACCAGGTGCTACACCTATACATTCCTCATCACTTTCACAAGAATTTCCATCTCCATCATCACCTCCAGTGCCCAAAACTGTAGAAGCTACATGAGTTCCATGTCCATCAAAATCATCTGGATCTTCATTACTGTCCTCTTCAGTAGTAAATTCATAATTTCCATTTCCGTCAGTAGGACATCCTCCATCACAATTCATTCCGGCAATAAATCTTCTAACATCCTGATCTTCAAAGACATCGAATGTTTCATGTTCGTTATCAACTCCTGTGTCTAATACCGCAACATTAATTCCTTCACCATATAGTCCTTTATCCCAGACGACGGGACTATATTCATCCGAATCTTGGACTTTTATTGCTCTAACTGCTGTATCTAAGAATTTGTAAACTGGAGCCTGCCATTCTATGATTCTTAAATCTCTGACTTTAGTTAAATCATCAATTTTGTCTGCAGGAACTTCATCGATACGAATAGCATGAATATACTTGTAAACATGATTAATTTCAAGACCTATATCTTCTATTTGTTCAATGTGTATTTTTGTAGGTTTAGTATGAAGGATAACTATGACTCCTAAGTTTTCATCATTTTCTATGAGAAAATTCATTCTATCATCTATGCCGTCACCATTTTTATCGAAATATCCTTTTTCAAAAATAGGTTTATTTTCAGAAATAGCAGTCAAGGGTACGAAAGAACTTAAAATTAGAATGGTTGCTATTATTAGTCCTTTCATGTATGTTCCAGCTTTACCTCATCTAATAAAAGTATTGGATTATTCTATTCTTCTTTGATAAATTAAATAAGATATTCCAAGAATTCCAAAAGATGCAAATATTAGAGTAATATTCCAATCACGATTTCCTGGGGTGGCCGCACCTTTTATGTCTAAATTTACTTCTGCAGTTATATTCTGATTTCCAATACTTTTTACAATAAATGTTGCTTGATAATCTTTGGTTTCATTTGTTTGGATTCCTATCGCTTTAATTTTCACTTCTTCAAAAGCACTAAGTTCAAAATAAGTTTCACTCAAGAATAATTCGAGGCCATTTTCTAACGCCTTTTCAAGTTTAAAATTATCTTTTCCATTTCCATTATTTTTAATGATTATATCAATTTCGTTGCTATTAAGTTCAGCCCTTATTCCAACACCATAATATTGAGGAACATTGACGGTAAGTGTACCTTCACCAGCCTCGAATCCATTACGATCTATAATATTGAGATTAATTCGATAATCACCAGTCTCAGTATTTATTGGTGGTTTAATTTTAACGAGTGTTGTTGTCTCTTGTGAAAGGTGTAAAAAATTATCAGCCTCAAAACTCCAGTTATCTTGTAATTCTGGAACGATTGTAACAAAATCCCATGATTGTAATTTATTATTTTCGATAATAACATAGCTTTCTAACCATGGAAATTCATATCCCTCTCCTGAGTTTTCAATTTCTAATATATTTTTGTTTTGGACAGTCACACTGTATTCATGCTCTATTTTGTCAAAAACATAAAATGAATGACTTGTAAAATTATTTTCAGGATCTATTTCAAAAGGATCATTCGAGCTAATTTGGATATCTAAAATATATTCTCCCAAAACAGCATCAGTTACGTCTATTGTCCAATTTTGTTTCTCATTTGGTTCAATTCTATCGAAATAAAATGATTTTTCTATTCCATTATCATTTACTATTACTGTAACATTATTCGATATAATAGTTCCAATATTTTTAATATTTCCAATAATTGAAAAATTATCTTCAATTTGAACATTTTCTGTAGCTTGAGAATTACCTTCTTTATCTTTGATTGTTACAATTGGTTTTTCTACAGCTAAATCGGGTAATTGTAGGTTTATGAATAGATTTTCATTTATATAGTGGTCCTCTAAAAAACCTTCAATACTATAAAGTCCGACTTCTAGTGAATAATTACCTGATTTTGTAGGCTGAAGAAAAATATTAGTTATATTTTCAGTATCTATATTTCCTTCATAGGAGTTTGTAACAATCTTTTCTGAATTAATGAGTCTTATCTTTATTTTAGTTGCATTTCCTTGATAATTTCCATTAATCAAAACACTATCATTGTATCCAGTTCCCGTATCGATACTAACCGCATTTAATATCTCAAAATTCGCATTTGACTCACGTCCAATTTCATATTGTTCAATGAAATCATACCATGAATTATCTTTAATTAATAAATCACTATATCCTGTTTTTATTCCACCGTCCGGGAAATAGATAGTTAGACCATGGGCTCTATCTACAGCTAATTTTTCGGGTTTTTGCCAATGATCCTCAGCAAGTATAGCTTCATTAATTGAATTTTGAAGTTTTTCTGCATATTCTCTAGAGTCTGCCATTGGTATCTCATTTCTTACGTTTGTTGCTAAATCATATAAATCTCTATAATTTGGATTTTGATCATATCTTTGTGTATTCTCTCTTGATTGGCTAATTTCATCTCTATAAACTGGCAGAATGTAATTAAGTTCAGAACTAAAATTTTCAATATCATTCCATAGATTGTCTAGTTTCGAGGTGTCAACAACTGCAGCAGTAACAGAATAACTGGTGTAAACAGAACCGTTTCTGTATGATTCCACGTAATCGTTTACAACATGTTCTGCTAATTCAGAATTTGTTAAATTCTTTTTTAGTTTGTATAGCAAGTGGTTGTAAGTCCATCCTTCAAGTGGTTCGTATGCCTCTGAGCCATGAATCATTTCAGCTTGTTCTTTTAATTCATAGGCAATTTCAAACATCCCCATGAGACAAGCATCGAATCCAATCATGGTTAATTTCGAATCCCCTGTTTGTTCTCTATATTGTTCTATCGAAGTGCGTATTTCAGGAACTGTTAGATAGCTTTCTCGATCTTCAGCAACTTTTTCCCATCCACTTCCGTGATTCCAGATAACTAATATTTTCTTTTTTGCAGGATATTCAGTAGTGGCCCAGATCATAAAATCTCGTAAAGTATTTCCATCTCCCATATCTAGTTCATTACTCCAAGTAGAATTTATTTGATCAAGTGATGTTTCCTCTAATCCATGTTTTACCACATGATATGCGTGCGAATCATTTTGTGGAACTTGATCAGTTAAGGCTACAATTTCCAAATCACTATTAGATCCCACCATTTTCATTTCATTCAAATCATCATCAACTTCTTCATAGAGACTGTTGTCTCCAGCCATGTAAACATAGATTCCCCACTCAGGAATTTCATCTTCATTT
>Ga0066846_10000088_pt1 | contig 37851 bp, 30 predicted proteins | sample ETNtaG_33_FD_65489 | JGI IMG/M metagenome (GOLD analysis project Ga0066846, IMG submission 65489) | Marine microbial and viral communities from oxygen minimum zone, Eastern Pacific Ocean - ETNP201310SV76 | ecosystem: Environmental > Aquatic > Marine > Oceanic | place: Pacific Ocean: Eastern... | reverse complement strand
AACGCAAGTCTTGCTTTAACCGGTCAAGTAGCTGGACGAATCACTGAGGTGGAACCAGTCAACAAAATTATTTCAGAGTGCGCCGCCGAGTGCATCCAAATACTTGAAGAACTGTCGAATAAATATTCAAACGAGTAAAAAACTCACGAGATTAAAACTTCGGTCTGGCTTTCATCACCAGAAATAGAATCTGATTCTGGATTGTCGAAAATCATAACCCCGTCATCAACGGATGCTTTTGAGATCAATTTAATGTCCCGGTGGAAGTCCTGCGTGTGTAGCCAAGGTTCACGGTCACCTTGACGGGGGAGAAGAGGCATCATGCGTTTCATATATCCAGCAGGAAAGTCTTCGATCCACTGCCGCTTTGGCATATCAGCATCTCCTTCTCTGAGACGCGGAGTGCACTGTGTCATCCCAACCTTTTCCATATGATTTAAAAGACGACAAACATATTCACTTGTTAGGTCAGCTTTGAGCGTCCAAGAAGCATTTACATAACCAAAACACGAAGCCAAATTCGGGACATCAGAGTACCCGACTCCCTTATATGTCCATGTCTTAGAGAAATCAAGTGGGCTACCATCAACAAAAAAATCCATTTCGCCAAGGGTTACGAGTCGAAGACCAGTAGCCGTAACGATTAGGTCAGCCTCTAACACCTCTCCGGACGTTAACCGAACGCCATCTTTGACAAATGAGTCAATGTGTTCAGTTACAACAGAAGCTTTTCCGGATCGAATCGAGGTAAAAAGATCACCGTTAGGGAGAAGACAGAGCCTCTGATCCCACGGGTTGTATGAAGGAGTGAAATGCTTATCAATGTCATAGTCACTCCCGAGCTCTTCTTGCACCCCTTGAAGTAAGAGCTTCTTAACTTCATCTGGGTCTGTGCGGGTTTTTTTATAGACGAGACCCTGACGGAAAATGTTCTTCTGTCGGGTTATCCAATAAGCGAGCTTGCCAGGAAGAATCTTTCGCAGAAAGTTAGCTATTCGATCTTGGTCTGGTCGAGAAACAACATAGGTAGGGGAGCGTTGTAACATCGTCACATGGTTGGCGTCAGAAGCCATTGCTGGAACTAATGTCATTGCGGTCGCTCCTGATCCGATTACCACAACTTTCTTATCTGTGTAGTCAAGACCCTCTGGCCACTGCTGGGGATGAACAATTTGACCTGTGAAGTCTTCCGCGCCTGAAAACTCCGGTGTATAACCTTCCTTATAGCTGTAATAACCGGAACACATGTAAAGAAAGTTGCAAGAAAAAAGAACAGACGTTTGAGAATCCGATGAACGGGCTTCAAGAGTCCATTTAGAATTTTCAGAGCACCACGAAGCGCTTGAAACAGTAAGACCAAATTTGATTTTCTCTCGTATTTCGTGTTCGTCGACAGTTTCTTCTAAATATTCAAGAATTGAAGGCCCATCAGCAATAGATTTCGCTTGCTCCCATGGCTTAAACCTGAACCCGAGAGTATGCATATCACTATCAGAGCGAATACCTGGATAGCGGAATAAGTCCCAAGTCCCGCCAAGATTCTCACGCCCCTCCAGAATTCCCCAACTTTTCCCAGGACACATTTTCTGTAAATAGTAAGCCGCGCTGATACCAGAAATACCTGCACCCACGATTAGCACATCAAAATGTTCTTCAGCTTCTGTCACATCATCTCCTTGACTTACTTTGCAGTCATCATATTTTAGTAAAACAAATAGATATGCAACAAAACCTATTCATTCTTAACCATGTACGAAATCTGAGTTCCTTTACGCGTAACCGAATCTGTAGCCCGGTCAAGCCCCAACACGATAGCGGCAGCGGGTTCTAAGCCTTGAGCCAAACCATGTGCAAATGCGCCGACGAAAGCATCGCCAGCCCCAGTGGTATCAACAGCATCAACTTTGCCCGCAGGATAAGAAATAAGATCCTCGTCTCTATTAGCGAAAATAACTCCTTCTTCACCCAGCGTCACAATAAGAGAAAATTTCTTATCAGAGACAAAAGAAGAAATTGAAGATTCACTCACGACTTCATTTGACAAAGCAAGAAACTCGTTCTCATTCGGTATCAACCAATCAGTTAGTTCTAAAAGACCCTCAGGCAAAACAGCGATTCCAGTTGCAGGTGCTGGATTAAGAATCGTTGTCGCCCCAATTTCTTTTGCAGCTAAAAAAGCTCCGTAAGTGGCATCGCCAGAAACCTCAAGTTGGCCCACAACAACCCGGGGCGTGAAATGTAGGACACCTTCTCTTGATGCTTCTGATGTCAATTCAAAATTCGCGCCCGGAACGATGACGATTCTATTTGTTCCATCGGGTTCAACAAGAATTGTTGCAACACCAGTTGGACCCTGTCCTTCAATCAAGTACGTAAGGTTAATATCGTATTTTTCCAAATTCTCTCGATACGAATCACCGTACACATCGTTCCCTAAACAGTTGATGAAACCGACTCGCGAACCAAGTATCGATGCCATAACAGCTTGATTAGCGCCTTTCCCCCCAAATGTCATTTGAAAACTATCTCCGACAATTGTTTCGCCGGCTTCAGGGACACGCGAAGAATACGAAATCAAATCAATCATGGTTGAACCAACCACGACAACGGAATTGTGTTCTTCTTGAGACATAATGGCTATCTAAATAGTAGACCTACATTAAAGGTAAATGTCTTGACTTTGAAAATTCGCAAACTCGTAACACGACATGAAGAAGTCCGTATTGAAGGAGGAAAGCCTGCTAGCTCTCCCTTGCATCTCTATGGAGTGGCTGCAGTTATAACTAATCCGTGGGCCGGAGAAGAATTCGTCGATGATCTGCGCCCAGAAATACTTGCAACTGCACCTAAACTTGGAGCAGAAATGGTTCCACGCTTAGTTGAGATGGCCGGAAGCGGAAGTCTGATCGAAGCGTACGGAAAAGCAGCAATGGTAGGAACTAGCGGAGAGGTAGAGCATGGCTCTGCGCTAATACACACATTGCGTTTTGGAAATATTTTCCGCAACGCAGTAGAAGGTACTGCCTATCTTTCCTTCACGAACTCCCGCGGCGGTCCTGGAGTTACGATCTCAATACCCATGATGCATAAAGTTGACCCAGGTTTTCGTGAATACTATCTCACTCTAGAAATGGTTATTCCTGATGCTCCAGCCCCTGATGAAATAGTTATAGCTATAGGAGCTTCAATCGGAGGACGCCCACATCATCGGATCGGAAACCGTTACTCCGATATGGAAGAAATGGGCATAGAGCAGAACGATGACTAAAGAAATTGGCAACATTTCATATAGCGTTACCAGCGAAACAGGAGGGCCAGTATGAATGATTATTTGATGTATATCAACGGAGAATTTTGTGAAGCTTCTGATGGCGGACGGTTCGAATCGATAAACCCCTCAACAGGTAAACCTTGGGCTACTGCACCTGCAGCCACTGAAAAAGACGTAGATCGTGCCGTGAAATCTGCCCATCAGGCACTTTATGAAGGGCCTTGGTCAAAAATGACGGCCACAGAGCGCGGAAAAATGTTATTCAAACTGGCTGATCTCATGACAGAAAACTCTGAACTCCTCGGCTCCGTTGAAACAACCGACAGCGGAAAACTCGCTGTTGAAACAAGAGGACAATCCGCGTATGTAGCCGAATACTACCGATACTACGGAGGGTTAGCTGACAAAATTGAAGGCCGCACTCTTCCAATTGACAAACCAAATCTTCATGTTTTCACTACACAAGAACCAATAGGAGTCGTTGCTGGAATTGTTCCATGGAACGCTGAAATGTTGTTGACTGCAACGAAAGCTGCTCCAGCGTTAGCCGCTGGAAATACCATCGTCATCAAATCTTCTGAAGAAGCACCATCTCCGGTTTTAGAGTTTGCGCGACTAGTAGACGAGGCAGGTTTCCCGCCCGGTGTTTTCAACCTAATCACAGGCTTTGGTGAACCGTGTGGACGAGCACTTACAAGCCATCCGTTGGTAGCAAAAATTTCTTTCACCGGGGGAGTAAACGCCGCCAGACACGTGGTTGAAAATACTTCGCGAAACTTTGCACCAGTTTCACTTGAACTTGGAGGCAAATCACCAATTGTGATCTTTGATGATGCCGACATTGAAGGTGCAGTCAATGGCGCCGTTGCAGGAAACTTTGGAGCAACTGGACAAAGCTGTGTCGCTGGATCACGCGTATTTGTACAAAGCGGAATTTACGAGGAGTTCATTAGCAAAGTAATAAAACGTGCAGAGGCTGTAAAAATCGGAGACCCATTAGATCCTGAAACTCAAATCGGACCGTTAGCCACACAAGCACAGCGTGACCGCATCGAAGCAACTTTGGCCAAATCACAAGAACAAGGAGCCGTGATACATACAGGCGGGTGTCGTCCAGATGGATTCGAAGATGGATGGTATTTCAAACCAACAGTGCTCGCTTGCCCAGACCAGTCCGTGCTGAGCACACAAATTGAACTTTTCGGTCCAGTAATGTCTGTTCTGAAATTCGAAACAGAAGAAGAAGCTATTTCATTGGCAAATGACACCGAATTTGGGCTTGGAGCTGGCGTCTTTACCTCTAACGTTGCAAGAGCCCATCGAGTTTCTGGAGCAATTCGCTCGGGGATAGTTTGGGTCAACACTTATCGTGCTATATCTCCAATTGCCCCATTCGGGGGTTTCCGACAAAGTGGATACGGAAGAGAAGCTGGAATTAACGCTATCTACGACTACACACGAACTAAGAGCGTATGGATCAACACTGGGGATGAACCGATGGCTAATCCTTTTGTAATGCGATAGTCAATACTTCAACTAGAATTTCCTAATGAGCCATTATCTAGCGTTCTTCGGGGGGCTTGTCGGACTTGTCTTTTTTGCAGACCAGTTCGTTAAGGGATCCTCCGCTATAGCAAAAATCTATAAAATTCCGCCTGTAATTATTGGAGTGGTTCTTCTCGGCTTTGGGACGTCATTGCCTGAATCTCTGGTTTCAATAACAGCAGCACGAACCGGTGATTTAGATATCGGTGTTGGAAACATAATTGGTTCAAACGTGGCAAACCTAGGGTTGGTGATGGCTTGTGCGGTTACGTTTACCAAAATACTGATACCTCGGTCAGTAGTCTCTAAAGAAGGCTTACTAACACTGGGATCCTCCGTCGCTCTAACGCTAGTCCTCGTAAATGAATCTATAAGTCGAATAGAAGGCTTTTCACTTCTAATTGGCGGAGCATTCGTACTCCTTTACATACTTCGAAACAACCCACCAAATGGAACAGCCACCAGTGAAAAATCGGATTATCAGGTCTCCGCAGAGATGTTCCGTGTTGTTAGTGGACTTGCAGGTACGGTTATTGGAGCATTTTTCACCGTTCGTGGAGCGGCTGGACTTGCAGAATCATGGGGGATCACTGGAGGATTCGTTGGCTTTTTACTGATAGCTATGGGGACATCTTTGCCTGAACTAGTAACAACAATTTCGTGTGCCAGGCGCGGGGAGACCGATTTGATCATAGGAAACTTGTTTGGGTCAAATATTTTCAATTGTCTTCTAGTGGGAGGCCTCATGGGTATCGCTGGACCGGGGCAAATAAGTGACCCATCTCTTACCGGTAAGGGGCTTTTCTTCATGCTTCTCATCACTATCACTCTTCTTGCTTTAACTGCAAATAAGAAACCAATAGGAAGAAGTGGAGGAGCGTTGCTCTTCATCCTTTACCTTTTAGCTGCGACTTTCCTTGGAATTAATTCTTCAATATAAAACTGAAGCGAGATTTTATGAACACTCAATTTGACCGTGAAACCATGCCTCACAAGGAGCAAGATGAAACTTGGAACTTAACACTCAGTGATCAATGGAACATTGGTGAGAATCCAAATGGGGGATATCTAATAATGCCTGTGTTACGGGCAATGCAACCAAAAGAAGAACATCTGGACCCACTCTCAGTAACAGCACATTTTTTACGCCCCGGAACAGGGGCTGAGTCTGCTCAAATAACTACCGAAGTAATTCGAAGTGGTCGCTCTGTTACCACGACTCGCGGATCGTTATCTCAGCACGGAACAACTCGTCTTGAATTATTGGCAGCTTTCGGCAGCCTACTTAATGGCACAGGGCATGAATATGAAATAGCGATACAGCCACCAGCGATACCACCGCCAGAAGAATGCGTGGGCCGTACCGGTGATCAACAAGGCGTTGACTTAGCTATCAATAACCGAGTGGAGATGAGAATGGCTCCGGTAGAGGAGGGAATTGCAGATCATAAGAAAGCAGAGGTATCTGGTTGGATAAGACTTGTAGACGGCAGAGACCCAGATGCCTTGAGTTTGGTTCTTTTCGCTGATGCTTTTCCTCCTCCAATTTTTAGTTATTTGGGGAGAGTAGGTTGGGTGCCAACGATTGAATTCACTGCCCATGTACGTAGCCGACCAGCTCCAGGCTGGGTTCAGGGAAAATTTTGGACCGAAGACCTTAAAGATGGCCGGATGATCGAAACAGGGTTACTTTGGGATTCAACTGGCACGCTGGTCGCTCAGTCACGCCAACTCGCCATGTTTCTTCCGTTAGACGGTTAACTACCAGTCCAGTTTGGTGGCCGTTTTTCAGCAAAAGCAACCGGGCCTTCACGGGCATCATTTGATGTAAATACCGGTATCTGTAATTCGGTGTTTAAAGCCCAGAGTTCTTCTTCCGTCAGCCCTTGTGTTGTGGCTTGAATAATTTTCTTTGATGCAGCAACAGCGAGTGGCGCATTCTGAGCAATTCTTGCCGCAAGCTCAAGAGCACCTTCTACTGCTTTACCTTTCTCAGTTACCCGTGCTACCAGACCGTAATTGGCTGCCTCTTCTGCAGAGATTGGGTCAGCGGTGATAGCCATCTCCATCGCTTTACTAAATCCGACTCGACTTGGAAGACGCAAAAGTCCACCGGCTGCAGCATAAAGGCCTACCCCAACTTCTGGAATACCTAGTTTTACGCCTTCTGCGGCAACAAGAAGATCACATGTGAGTGCTAATTCAAGCCCACCTGCGAGAGCGAAGCCTTCTACAGCTCCAATCAAAGGTTTCTCAGCCCCTGATTTGATGAACTTCATGAACGGACCAATGTCTTCGCCTCGAGCAAAGGCTTTCAAGTCCATACCAGCACAGAATCCCCGCCCCGCCCCAGTTAAAACTCCGGCTGTCAATTCAGTATCGTCGTTTAGCATTTCGATAGCGGCCATCAAACCGTGGGAAAGATCACCGTTTATGGAATTCATAGCCTCTGGCCGGTTCAAGGTTATTAGAAGGACTCTGCCTTGTTTTTCAGTTAATACCGCTGTGTTCTCGCTCATTATTTATTTCTCCTATTTCGGTGGCATTCGAATGCCACCATCGACTCGAATAGTTTCCCCATTCATGTAGGGATTAGTGATGAGGTCCATAACCATGAACGCGAGCTCTTCACCAGACCCTAGACGTTTAGGAAAGAGCACTGATTGGCCTAAGTGAGCTTTAAATTGTTCACTGGCTTCACCTTCTCCGTAAATAGGTGTGTCTATGAGTCCTGGAGCAACTGTGTTAACCCGGATTCCTAAAACTGATAAGTCACGGGCTATCGGAAGAGTCATTCCGACAACACCACCTTTGGAAGCTGAGTATGCGCATTGTCCGATTTGTCCATCAAATGCTGCCGCTGAGGCCATGTTTACAACAGCGCCACGTGAACCATCAGCATCGACGGGTTCAGTTTGTGCCATTGCCGCCGCAGACCGGCTCAACATGTTAAAAGAGCCAATCAGATTCACATTTATGACGAATCTGAAGGCTTCCAGATCCATTGGCTCGTTATTTCTATCGACTGTTCTTCCTGCGTATCCAAGTCCAGCCGAATTAACTAAAGCGCGGAGTGGGCCCATTTCTGAGGCGGCTACTACAGCCGTGTCTGCGTCTTCGGTACTTGTGACATCGCATTTGACAAATAACCCGCCTAATTCGGAAGCAACTGCGTTGCCACGTTCTTCGTTTAGGTCAGCGATAACAACGCGTGAACCTGCATCTGCTAATTGGCGAGCACTTGCTTCTCCGATGCCGGATGCACCGCCAGTGATAATTGAGGAAGAGCCCTCTAGAGACATTCGTGGCATCAGGAAGAAATCCTTTCAATAATTGTTGCGTTGGCTAGACCGCCGCCCTCGCACATAGCTTGCAAGGCGTAGCGTCCCTCTGTTCGTTCTAACTCGTTGAGCATCGTGGTCATCAATTTTGTACCAGATCCTCCGAGAGGGTGCCCGAGTGCGATTGCTCCGCCATTTATGTTCACCTTTTCAAGGTCTGCGCCGGTTTCTTTCTGCCACGCTAAAACTATTGATGCGAAAGCTTCGTTGATTTCAAATACGTCGATGTCTTCTACCGTCAGGCCGCTGCGTTCAAATATTTTAGCTGTTGCAGGTATTGGGCCTTTAAGCATTGTTACGGGATCTGTTCCCGCAAGAGCGAAAGAATGAAAGCGGGCTCTTGGTTTTAAACCAAGTTCTTCGGCTTTTTCTGCACTCATAATCAAGACTGCGGCTGCTCCGTCACATATTTGCGAAGAGTTTCCGGCAGTTATACGTCCGTCCTCTTGGAAGGCTGGCTTTAGTGCGCTAAGTGTTTCTTCGGTGGTTCCTGGTCGGATGCCTTCATCAACGATATGCATTTCTGTTTCTCCATCAATGTCGATAGGAACAGGAATAACTTCGTTTTCGAATCTTCCTTCAGCAGTTGCTTGTTCTGCTCGCCGTTGTGACTCTGCACCGAAAGCATCTAAGTCTTCGCGTGTTATGCCGTATTCGTCGGCGACCATATCTGCGCCAATTCCTTGTGGAGGTAAACCAGTCTCTGCATAGCGTTCCATCATTGCGTCAGGGAAAGGGTTTCCCATTTGCCCGCCAACCACTGAGCTACCCATTGGGACATTGCTCATTGATTCTACGCCGGCGGCAATCACTACGTCATAAGATCCTGCCATTACTCCTTGTGCAGCGAAATGTATGGCTTGTTGACTGGAACCGCACTGTCGATCCACTGTCGTAGCGGGTACTGACTCTGGCCATCCAGCTGCTAAAACTGCGGAGCGACCGATATTTAACGATTGTTGACCGACTTGCATCACGCATCCCATGACTACGTCATCAACTAGAGCAGGATCAAGATTATTACGCTCAGCTAGCGCATTAAGGGTAAGCGCTGCTAGATCCGCTGGGTGCCAATCTTTTAGTCTTCCGTTTCGGCGTCCGCCTGGGGTTCGCACTGCATCAATAATTACAGCTTCATGCATTTTTTTCTCCTTATTTGTCCAGCAACGCTGGGTAAATTTTTAAAAGTATTTGAAGATCTGTGTTTTGGTGATTGTAATACAAATCAATTCTTTCTCCCTAATTGACTCCCAATTTATAAAATTCCCCACTGCAAGCAAGACTGCGCCACCGGATAACTACAATTAATTTAAGTATTTCGATTGGGGAGAATATGCATTTTGTGATATATGCAAGAGATAGAAAAGATGCTGGCGATTTACGTTTAACAATACGTCCAAGTCATTTGACGTATCTAGAAGACTTAAATATCCTTTATGCCGGGCCGCTGCTAGACGAGAACCAAGAAATGTGCGGCTCACTTATCGTTCTTGAAGCTGAAAGTCTTAAAGACGCTCAAAGGATTGCCAGCGATGACCCCTACGCGAAAGCTGGACTTTTTAAAGAAGTACACATAACAGGCTACAAACCGGCAATCGGCCCAACCTGACGTCAAAGATTAGCTAAGAAATCAAGAAGTAGCGGATTCACAATTTCAGGCTTTTCAAGATTTGCTGAATGTCCTGCACCATTTACTTTATGGAACAAGGTTTCTCCGCCAAGCAAACTAGCCATTTTTTTACCACGCTCTAAGGGGATAGCGGCATCTAAATCTCCATGCAGTACCAAAGCCGGGCATTTTATTTCTCCGAGCCTTTCATCAATGTCGTCTCTTTCGAATAAGCATTCAGCGGCGTCATTCCATTCTTCAGGGTTCTTTGCATTCCATTTTCCCCGCCAAAAATTTATTCCATGGAATTCGGGTGCAAACAAAATAGCGGCAAGTGTTTCCCCAACTGGTCCTGCTACTCCATTTTCACGGGCGGACTCATAAAGCCCTCTGAATAACGTTTTCTCCTCTATATCAAGAGCAGAGCCTTCTGTGTCGATCAATACAAGAGCTCTAACCCGTTCGGGGTTCAAAAGCGCAAGTCTCATCGAGAGAAACCCACCCTGTGACATTCCACCCAAGACTGCTTCTCTGATATCGAGAAAGTCCATGAGCGATAGCAAATCCTCGGCTAAATCCCAGTAAGTAAATTCGCCAAAGCTAGAAGTTTGGCCCCATCCGCGTTCATCGTACGTGACCACACGCCATCCTGCTGAAACAAGTGGGCCTATTTGACCTACCCACATTTCATGGTCCATGGAGAATCCGTGAGAAAGAATTATGGCTGGCCCAGAGCCACCATGATCCACATAATGAATTGTTTGCCCATTTACGTTCATGAACGCCATAAATATCTCCTAGGTCTCAACATCAAAGGATGCAACACAGATTGAAAACACACTATTAGTTTTATTCTGATTTACGCAAGCGTCGAGTAACCGTGTGAATAATTTCTCCAGATCGTGCAACGATTGGACGAAATGAGGACTGCTTTTCTACAGGTATAGCTTCACGTACTTTGACTCTGTAAGTCAGATAAACGAAGAGAAGAGCGAAAACTCCTACGAATGTCCAATAAAAACCACTTGGACCGAAAATTTCCATGGCTTTTGCCGTGATGAGCGGTGATACAACGGCACCGAGACTGCTAACTAAAACGAGAGTGGAAGCAGCTGCCGTTTTTCTATCATCCGGAACCCAATCGTTTGCTAAAGCTAAAAATAATCCGTATAACGGAAATACAAACGCACCGAAACTTAAGTGGAGAACCACTATCCAAAACCCTGTTGTAGGAACCAAAGCACCAAGAAACGCTACGGAACCTGCGGCAACTGTTACAACAAGGATCACACTTCGTCTGGGAAGCCGATCAGAGAGAGAGCCAAGCGGATATTGAAGAAGAACCGCTCCTACAAATCCAGCTGCCGTGAAAAGAGCTACTTTTCCTGTGCTCATGCCTGCTTCTGTTCCAAATACTGTGCTCATTGAACTTGCCGCTGCTTGAACAAAAGAAGCCAGAAAAAGGCCGACTACCGCCGATGGGATAATTTTGAAAAGTTCACTAATACTCATTTTTTCTTGCTGCTTTAAAGGGGGAGTAGCGGTAGTGGTTAGTGCTATCGGAATTACTGCTACAGAGATCAAAACTGAAGAGAAAATAAATAACTTAAAACCATCAGCTCCACCTAAGTTGATTAAGAGGAACCCTGTTGTGGTTCCAGCCAGGCCAAGCGTCATGTAGGTTCCAAGGAGCTTTCCTCGTACCTCATTAGTGGCTCTTGCATTCAACCAACTCTCAATAACGACAAAGATGCCAGCATTGCAGATGCCGCTAACAAAATAGACAGCCATCCAACTTCCTGGGAGAACAAACACGGCATTAATGAGAACGGCCGCCGAAGCCGTTGATGCAAGCGCGGTAAAGACACGAACGTGACCCACAGCATTAATTGCTGTTGTGATGACGCGCGCTCCTACTAAGTAACCAGCAAAATGGAAGGCCATAACAAGCCCCATGTCTCCAGCGGTAAACCCTTCAGATCCTGCCCTAATAGGCAATAAAATTCGTTGAAGACCGTTACCTACTTGAAGTAAGAAAAATGCGAAGAATAAAGCCCCTACTCCGGAAATAGGAGAACTTGATTGTCTTGTTTCTATCTTCTGAGTCACCGTAAAGACCTGATGCTTTGACCCACAAAAGAGGGAAAAGAAAAAGCCAAATGTTTATCCATAAATTCTTGAGCAATGCTAAGAATAGGGTCTTTCATTGGGCCAACCTTTGGACTTTCACCTTCTTGTCCCTGTATCACATGTAAAAGTAATGCTTCTTGCGTAGCAGCCGGTTCCGAATTCCCTTCAACATACAATTCTTGTAGCCAATGAAGCCTTTTCTCGTCACAGCCTAAAACCCAGCCGTGAGTATAAATTTCAGCTCCAACATGGATCTCTCTTAAGAAACGGATCCGACTTTCTACTGTATAAAAGGTTCCCTGTTCGTTCAGGTAGGCAGTGCCAAATCCGAGTTCTTCTAATAATTTGTCACCTGCATAACCGAAAACCACTCCGTAATATCCTTCGGTTAAATGGTTATTGTAATCAATCCATTCATGTGGAACTTTCGAGTTCCAGCAGCGAATTGGTTCTGGTTTTTCTTCCATCGGTAGATCTTTCAATTCTGTTCATCACGCTTTAAATAATGTGGCTTGCGTAATCTAAAGCAACTTTATGCGGACCACAACCGTTGAGTGGGGATTGTTTAATGTAAGTCAAGTTGAGACGGAACATTGAGTCCGAACTCTTTACCTGCGTCAGCTAAAACTCTGAAAAGGTACTCGCCAGATGACCTTTCACATGCAAGAAGAAACATAGTTGTGTCAGAATCAGACCGAATCAAGTCGCAAGATATTGTTCCAACCGAAGCAGAAAAAGAGGCACCATCTGGAACCATTTCATCTGAGAAATCAATATTGCATATTTTTTCTAGAAGATTTCGAACACAACTGCCTTCTAGACTAATTAGAGCCCTTCCATGTGTTAGATCAACTATTACTGCCCTCTCACTGTAGGTCTTCACGGTTTCGAGTATTCGGCCAACATCTGGCGAGGCGTTGTATAAAGTCCATTCACCTGGGCGGCTGCCACAAATTAGAGTTCCGTCTGTTCGAAGTCGACTTCCTCCATATTCAACCCCAATTTCTTCGCTTATTCGTCCACCTCTTCTTTCTCGTAAAAGTATCTTGGAATAAACAGAGCGATCTCGGATTTGAAGCATTTGATCATCTGATTGAAGAACTTCAACCGGGATGGGAGTCCGGAAAGGGATACTAGACATTTTGCCTACTTCCACTTGGATCAAAATGGGCATGTCCGCTGAGAACAGTGGCGGGAACCCTTCTTCCGCTGGCTAATAAAATAGTTATTTTAGATTCAGGCTGGGATACCTCTGGTGTTACTTGTGCTAAACAAATTGAGCGTTGAAGAGTAGGGGACATACGGCTAGAAGTAACTCGCCCAAGTATCTGGTTGCTTTCTTCTTTTACGATTTGTGCGGCTTCTTCAGGAACTACCTGTGGATCATCTGTTTGAATCGCCACAAGAACAGGTAACTGATCATTTGTGAACGAATCGGCAAGTTCCGGTAATCCGACCATATCTTCCTTGTCTAACTTGACCAAATTCTGTAGCCCTGCAGTTGGCGCTTTAGTCAACCCGTCGGTGTCTTGTCCGACAATAAAGTGGCCTTTTTCAAGGCGGAGAATTCTTTGAGCTTCAACCCCAAAAGGAGCACAACCTAAGTCTTTGCCTGCAAGTAACAAAGACTCCCAGACATGCAACGCATATCCAGAGGGCACATGAACTTCATACGACAATTCGCCGGTGAACCCGATTCGCCAGATAATACAATTTTCAACTTCAGCTACCGTTCCTTCTCTGACACTGAAGTACGGAAAACTTTCTGAAGATAAATCCACATCAGCGACAAGTTTCTCAAGAAGCGTACGAGAATTTGGTCCAGCGACATTAATACTTGTTAGGCCGCCAGTTACTGGAGTTATGCAGACATCCCAATCGTTTCGAGAGTCTTGAAGCCAATCCTCCAGCTTCTCCCAAACAGCTCCCGCTCCAGAAGATGTTGTAGTCATCAACCACCGATCTTCTTCAAGTCGTCCAGTGACCCCATCGTCACTAATTACTCCATCTTCTTCAACCATCACGCCGTAACGCACTTTTCCAACTGACAAAGAAGCCCACCGGTTTATATACACCTGATCTAATAACTTACTTACGTCTCTTCCTTGCAATTCAATTTTTCCAAGTGGTGTAACGTCAATGATCCCAACGTTGTTTCTAACGTTTAGGGCTTCTGCTACTGCATTTCCATAATGATTTGGTCGTACCCATTGCCCCGCTAATAATGGAGTAGCGCCATTTTCTTCGTGCCAGTTCTGTAAAGCTGAACGTCTGGTTGGTTCGAAGATACGTCCAGCAAGTGCACCGAGAGTTATAGGAGAAAATGGAGGTCTCCAGATTGTTGTTCCAATCTCTGCGAGAGGCGTGTTGACAGAGTTAGCGAGGACGGCAGCGGCGTTGACCGTTTCAAGTTTTCCTTGCGCCGGACCCATAGTTGCTGTGGTGTAGCGCTTCATAAGTTCTATTGAGTCAAAACCTTCTTGTGCGGCTTGAACAAGGTCGCTGTACTTAACGTCTTCTGAAAAATCTACAAAACCTTGATTCGTTGAGTAATAGCATTCTGGATGCTCTTCACGTACGAGTGAGTCGCGGTGATCTTCAACTCTTTCGGGCGGTGGACTGCTTGGGTTTCTAGCCCACGCTGTGGAAGTTTGCCGCAGATGCCGTGATTTCAAAGCCCTGCTTGCTGCTATCTTTCCAGTTTCATATCCGTGTCGGTAAATAGAGTCAAAATTTCCATTACCGACGATCCCACCAGTGGCGAGAACATCGTCAGGAAGTTCGGTTGGGAAGTACCTGGCTGCTTTTTCATCGTACGTCGGTTTGTTTCCCGCCATATTCAGTAGCGATGTAGGTGCAGTCCAGCCAGCAGCAATTACTAAAAGATCGGCGTCTATTAATCTGCCGTCTGAGAGTTCAACAGACTTGAGGCGTTTCTTACCGGATGCTGAAACAATTCGTTCTCCTTTTCTGGCGTCCACTACTTCTACTATTTCAACTCCCGCTTTTTGAAGATCTTCAATAGCGGAGTCTCCTTCAGGATTGGCAGTAAACACAACAGCTTGTTGTCCAGGTTTCACTGCCCACAAATTAATCAATCTTCGAGCCGCTCCAGAGAGAATCACTCCAGGAATATCGTTTCCTTTAAAAATATAAGGTCGTTCGATGAGCCCGGGGGCTACGACTAAAGCTCCTGCTCGTGCTTTGACAAGACGTTCTCTAGCAATTGGATGACTTCTTTGCATTACAGAAACCCAGTTATGGTCATATCGTCCTGTCACTGTCGAATCAACGAGCACTTCAATGTTGTCGCGATTTTCTACCTCTTTGAGTAAAGACTTCAAATGTGAAACATCTGAGGTGTTTCCCCAGCGCAAATGCCCTCCTAATTCAGGCTCCATCTCAACAAGTAACACAGATGCACCTTGGTCGGCTGCAGCAATAGCGGCAGATATTCCCGCTGGACCGCCACCTGCTATGAGAACATCTGGATGAACATAGCGTTTGTCATATAGAGAAGAAGATGGTTCTTGCCAGTGAATGTTTCCACCTGGAGCGTATTTTCTTAAGATTCTTTGATACATGTGGTTCCAAAGAAATCTAGGTTTCATAAAGGTTTTGTAGTAAAAACCCGAAGAAAGAAAACGTCCTACGATCTGATTTAGAGTCCCTAAATCATGTTCAAGACTGGGCCAAACATTTTGAGCACTGACAGTAGTATTCGCTTCAAGTCGTCTACTTCCGGAACGAACGTTTGGTTCATCATCTACTTGTACCGCTAGTCCGGGATCCCAATGATTTGCAGTCATTATTCCCCGTGGACGATGGTATTTCATTGAACGCGAGAAAATATCTACACCAGAAGCTGCGAGTGCGGAAGCAATAGTGTCGCCTTCATACCCGGTATAAGGCTTTCCATTCCATGTAAATTCAAGTTCGATTGAACGATCAATCATTTCATTGGTTTGCTTAGGGAGTCGTGTCATCATTGTCACTCCCGTATCTCATTGGTTACGGTATTGCGTTCAATTGTGAAATATTTTCTGCATCCACTTCTGCAATACCAAGTTTCTTTTACCCAACTTGCTGCATTTTCTCTTAAATATAAGTAAGAGCGCCATTCTTCAATACTCGTGTTTTTAGGGTTTGGCCGGTCAACTACTTCGCCACAGTTCCTTAAATCACTTGAATTTCTTGGGCCGCAGTTCGGACATGGGACGACAATCATTAGTGACCCACCGCCGCTGCACCTTTTTCTCCAACAAGGTCTCCTGTGGTGAAGCGTTCAATATTAAAAGATTGAATAAGTTCTGCTGTTTTTCCAGTGGCGATTGTTTCGGCCATCGTTTCTCCGGAAACCGGGCCGGCTTTAAAGCCATAAGTTCCCCATCCAACATCGACAAGAAACCCTTCAACAGGAGTAAACCCCATGACTGGTGAGTAATCAGGTGTCATGTCGCATAGTCCTGCCCATTGTCGCAGCAGTCTCATTTCTGCAATACCGGGCATTAGTTCTAAGACATGGCCTGCTAGTTCTTCGGTGAATTCCAGTGTTCCATTTATGCGATACGTTCCGACTGGGTCTACAGAGGCACCAAATACAAGCTCCCCTCTATCGGTTTGACTTACATAAACGTGGAGTGAACCGGACACAACCACAGTCGGCAAGAATGTTTTACAAGGCTCCGTAACCGCAGCTTGGAGGGGATGAGTGGTGATAGGTAATTTCACTCCAACCATATTGGAAATAAGTGAAGACCATCCAGCGGTACAGTTCACAACAACCGGTGCGCTTATGTCGCCCTTATTTGTCCGTACACCCGTTACTTTGCCGCCAGGTCCCTTCCCGTTTGAGTGTTCTCCTCCCTCACAGAGTATGTCTAGAACTTCAGTTTGTTGATGAAGATGAACCCCCAAGTGATCTGCTGCTCTTGCGTAACCCCAAACAACTGCATCATGCCTGATAATCCCGCCCGGTGGATGAAAAAGAGCTCCAAGTATCGGATATCGCGTATTCGAGGAAATATCTAAACTTGGGGCTTCCTTTTTAACTTCGCTTGGGTCTATAACACTTGAATCAATGCCTTGAAGTTTGTTGACTTCAGCTCGCCAATGCATTGTGCGCAGCGCTGAATCCGTATGCGCAAGGGTTAGGTGACCGCGTCGTGAAAACATCACATTCAAATTCAGGTCGCGAGTCATCTCGTTGTAAAGAGTTAGAGAGCGATCGTAGAAAGCTACTCCTTCTGGTGTTAGATAGTTTGATCGAACAATGGCGGTGTTGCGTCCAGAACCGCCCCCACCTAGATAACCTTTGTCGAGCACTGCGACGTTTGTGATCCCGTAATTTTGAGCAAGATAATAGGCAGTAGCAAGCCCATGTATTCCTCCACCAACGATGATTACGTCATAAGAAGAATTTAGGGGTTGACTATTCCACATCCGTGGCCAGTCACCATGAGATAATCCATGTTTTAATAATTTCAGAGCTGAATATTTGTATTGAGATTTTTTCATCTAGGCCCACCGGAAGAAAAACTTGGCACCAGTCTTCTTTTGTAAGAATTAATAGAGTATTTATTAGAAACTAATGGTCGCTCTACTTTCATTCCGAGAATCTTAAAGGGTAAAGTGCAAGAATGTCGGGAATACATGTAATTAGTCATCCGCTTGTGCAACACAAGTTAACTCAGATGCGGAGAGTAGATACTCCCAGTGAACGTTTTCGTCAATTGCTTACTGAAACTAGTTTGCTTCTCACCTATGAAGTCACTCGAGATCTCCCTTTAGTTACTTCTAAGATCACAACGCCACTTACCGATATGGAGGCGCCAGAGCTGGTCAGCCATCCAGTAGTGATTTCTATTCTCCGTGCAGGAAACGGATTATTAGACGGCGTACTTCAAGTAGTTCCTGGAGCTCGAGTTGGACATGTTGGCCTCTACCGGGATCATGACACGCTTGAAGCTGTTGAGTATTACTGCAAATTCCCGCCGCTAGAGAACCAAACGGTTATTGTGGTTGATCCGATGCTTGCTACTGGTAATTCTGCCGCCGCTGCTCTGAGCAGAGTTAAGGCTGAAAACCCAGGAGAAATTCGATTCCTGTGTCTGTTGGCAGCGCCAGAGGGCATAGAAAGCCTTCAATCAGCGCATCCTGATGTAGCCATTTGGACTGCTTCAATTGATGAACGCCTCAATGAAGTAGGTTACATCGTTCCTGGTTTAGGAGATGCTGGCGATCGTATCTTTGGCACCACATGACTAATTTGCCTTCTTTTGATCATCCACGGACCATCTCAGAAGATGCCAAAGACTCTTTCAACATAAATGGCCATCTACTAGTTGAGGGTTTATGTTCAAGCGAAGAGTTAGCCCCATTTGTTGATCCGTTACTAAACATTGGAAACGAAATTGCTTGGAATAAAAATGTTCCTATAGAAGATCAAAGAACTTACGACCGTGCCTTTCATCAAGCAATAAATTTATGGCGTGTAGACCCGATTGTTCAGACTTTTGTTACGGCAAAACGTTTCGCACACGTCGCAGCACAATTACTCAACGCTCAAGGAGTCCGGCTTTACCACGATCAATTATTAAACAAGAAAGCTAACGGAGGGCATACCCCCTGGCATCAAGATGCCTACTACTGGCCTATCGATGGTTGCCAGGCGATTACGATGTGGATGCCGTTGGTAAATGTTTCCGCAGCGATGGGACTTGTCGAATTTGCTAACAAAAGCCACCAAAAGGGTGATCTTAAAGGAGGAGCTATTTCTGGAGCTTCCGATCAGTTATTTAGTGAACTTGTCGAGAAAGAAGAATATCTTCTTTCATCTCACGATTCCTTAACTGCAGGTGATGCGACTTTCCATGCCGGATGGACTTTGCATCGTGCCGGAAGCAACACCACAGAGGTAGATCGACCCGCTATGACCATCATCTATATTGTTGATCAGTGTCAAGTAACTCAGATCGAGCGAGATGAGCAACGCTTAGATCTTCTTATGTATTTACCGGGAGTAAAAGAAGGTGATGTAGCCATGTCACCCATGAACCCACTTCTTTGGTCCCAAGAAAAATAGTAAGGTCAACCAAGTGAACGTTCCTTCTGCAACAGATCTGCTACGCACGCAAAGACGAGTATTCAAAGGGTTTCGACTATTCGCTACTTGCGATACAGACATGCCACCAGGCTCAAATACGCAACCAACTATCCTTGCAGCAAACCATCGAAGCCTTGCTGACTTATTTTTAGCAGCCAGCCTGTTACACGTATGGAAATGGCCTGTTCGTCCTTTAGTTGCAGGGTCTTACTTTGAAAAACCTCTCATAGGAACTCTTCTAAGGCGACTAGGCGCTATTCCGGTAACTGGAAGCGACGCTATTGAAAAGGCATCAGAGGTGCTCGCTTCTGGAGTGTCGGTTGCTGTTATGCCTGAAGGCCGAGTAGTTCGACCCGAAGAATGGAAACCAACTGGAGTCGGTACTCCAAGAATAGGGGTAGCAAAACTTGCTATTGAGACAAGATGCCCCGTGTTGTTAATTGGTGTTGCCGGAACTGAGGAACTTTGGCCAAGAGGTCAACTTCTTCCAAAATTCACTCCGTGGAAACGCACTAAACTTGTTGTTCGATTGAAATCTCTTGGAACCGTAGAAGAGAGCGACCCAGAAGTTGCTTTGAATCAAATTTGGTCTGGAGTTCAAGAAATGGTAGAAAAAGCCGATTCTGAACGCCACACCACCAAGAACTAGAAATGGTAAGGAAACTCTGAATAATTTTGGTCTCTTTTTTCAAGAAATGCGTCTCTACCCTCAGATGCTTCGTCAGTTCCATAAGCAAGCCGCGTTGCCTCGCCTGCAAAAAGTTGCTGCCCGACAAGACCATCGTCGATTAGATTGAAAGCAAATTTGAGCATCCTCTGAGCGGTAGGACTTTTTTTGTTAATTTTTTCTGCCCACTTCAGAGCTGTCGCTTCCAACTCATCGTGGGGGACAGCAGCATTAACCATTCCCATTTCAAATGCTTCTTCTGCAGAATAATTACTTCCAAGAAAGAAAATTTCTCTTGCCCTTTTTTGCCCAACTTGTCGAGCGAGGTAAGCCGAACCAAATCCTCCATCGAAACTAGCCACATCAGCGTCAGTTTGTTTGAAAATTGCATGCTCTTTACTTGCTAATGTCAGATCACAAACAACGTGAAGGCTATGTCCTCCACCCACTGCCCAACCAGGCACTACAGCAATGACGACTTTCGGCATAAAACGAATTAATCGCTGAACTTCAAGAATATGGAGGCGACCAGTCCGAGATTCTTCAATGGTGTCTGATGTTTCACCGTCAGCATACCGATAGCCATCTTTTCCGCGAATACGTTGATCCCCTCCAGAGCAGAAAGCCCATCCGCCGTCTTTTGGAGATGGCCCATTACCAGTTAAAAGAATTGTTCCGATATTAGGAGACATTCGAGCATGATCTAAAGCCTTATGAAGCTCGTCAACTGTTTTAGGTCGAAATGCATTTCGAACTTCCGGGCGATTGAAAGCAACACGAACAGTCTTTTGAGACTTAGAACGATGGTATGTAATGTCGTGAAAGTCAAATTCTTCGACTTCTTCCCAAAGAGCGGGATCAAATATTTCAGAAACGGTATTTTTACTCACACTTAAGCATAGGCGTGATTTTTTTCCACTGCCTCTATCAGTAAACCCAATAGTGCACTGAACTCATTCACATAAACAGATAGCATTGCGGAGATGCCCAATTTAAACGTTCCTCGAGTGAAAACTCAAAACCGTTTCAAACGTTACAGAAAGTTTCTTTTAGCCGGCTTAACTTTGCTTGTACTGGTAGTTCCCTCGGTAGCTTTTGCCGACAACGACGACATACGTGATGCCCGAGATGAGCGCGAAGCCGCCGCTAATGCAGGAGCAGCTGCAGCTGAAGCTTTAGATCTTATTGAAGCCGAACACGGCGAGGTAGCAGATGCTTTAACTGCACTTGATGACTATATAGATTTACAGGAAGCCAAAATTGCAACCGCTCGTCAAGCAATTGAAGCTGCGGAAGCTGAAACAACTCTTCGTTGGATTGAAGCAGCCGCTGTAGATAAAGAAATAGTTGCTCTCCGAGATCAATTACAAAAACTTGCTGTGGACGCATACGTACAAAGTATTCGACCTGGAACTCTTTTAGAAGCAGAAGATTTAACGGCGGGGGCTAGAAAAGCTGCAATACTTGATGCCGTAACAGGAGATCGCGGAGACTTAGTCAGTCACTTCACAGCACTCGAGGCAGATCGAGAAGAAATAGCCCGTTCTGCTGAAGACGCCATTATTGATGCTGAGCGCCAACAAAGAGAGCTAGAAATCTCTTTGGTAATTCTCGACCAAAGAATTGTTGCAAAAGAAGCTCTACAAGATGAACTGCAAGAACGTATTGGCGTTCATGAAGAAGAAATCCGAGAGTTTGAGCGAGAACAATACCTATTAGCAATCCTGATAGACAATCTGATAGCAGAAGAATTACGAAATTCCGCCCCTCAACTCACTGAAGAATCTGCACAAGGCTTCATAATGCCGATTGAAGGTTCTATCGGATCACGGGGCTTTGGCGTGCATGTGCATCCAATCTTTGGCACGGAACGAATGCATAACGGTGTTGACATTGGTTGTGTAACTGACCAACCAGTCTGGGCGGCAAAATACGGAGAAGTGATATCTTCAGGTTGGAGGAACGGTTACGGGAACGTGGTCATGATCGAACATGACGGTGGGATCGTCACTGTTTATGCTCACTTGAATCAAACTCTGGTCTCCAATGGGCACTCTGTCAACACGGGCGAGTTAATCGGAAAATGCGGAAGTACCGGCTGGTCAACAGGACCTCATTTACACTTTGAAACACGCGTGGGTAGCGAACCTCACGATCCTGTTATCTTTCTTCCTTAGAAATTTAGGAGAGCACCTCTTAGTTAGGATCAGTGTGTACAAGATTCAGTTGACGTTCACTAACTTTGTTAAAATTTTCGCACCAAGGCAACCCATGGTGCCCTTCATTAACTAGCAGTAGTTCAGCATTGGAAATCTTTTCAACCGCTTCATGAGCGTGTTCCATAAGAGGAAAAGCATCGTTGGTGCCTTGGGTTATAAGTGTTGGTGCAGTTATCTCAACAAAAGGAAGCGGGTCGAGGCCTATTTCATTTGCTTCATCATTTCTGTGGCCGATCTTCCGAAATTTTCTTGGAGCAAGAGAACAGGGAAGTCCTGCAACACTGGTGAGTCGATCAGGATCACTTGTGATCCAGTTCGTTGCTTGACGTTTCTCATCCTTACTAAGTCCACTCGAGAGAATATCCACTACTAAAGCTGCGGATAGTTTTGGCCATTTTTCCGCGATCAGGCAGGAAAGCCATGTCCCAATTGTGGACTCAGATATAACGCGATCAAACCAATTGCCCGCCGGACTGATTGGTTGAAGTACCGCTGCATCTAGAAGCAATGCTTTGGTTTTGTTCGGATGTCGGGCAGCAAACTCAACTGCTGATGGGCCTCCTGAAGAGATACCTAAAACTGTTACTTTGTCAATCTCAAGAACATCAAGCATTGCGGCATACAAATCAGCCTGCTGCGCAGGAGTTTTTCCAGACTCAAGAGGTGTCCGGAGGTACCCTGGACGTGAGGGAGCGATCAACTCACAGCCGCCATCTTGGAGATGCTGAGCCCATGCTAATCCTTGATCAAACCCGCCAGGTGATCCGTGGATGACAAGTACCTTAGGGCCTGTGCCTTCTCTAGCGACTTGAATTAGACCGAGTGGAGTATCAAGTAACTCGGAGTTCTCTTCTAGCTTTGTAATCAAATTTTTAGTCAATTGAGATATGAGTTTCACTGTTCTTCCTGTAAAAAATTCGTCACCAAGTTCTTTCTTTACTTAAATAAAGGATCTCTCCACATCAGAGGGACTGTTGGTCCATCTTTTATAACTGCTTCACCTGTTACTTGAAAACCGTGGCTTTCATACAATGACACATTGTCAGGATTGCTTGATTCAAGATAAGCAGGAATTCCTTCTTGATCACAGATATCCGTAACTGATTTTATAAGCGTTGAAGCAAGTCCTTTTCCGCGAGATTCTGGTCGTGTCCCAACAAAGGACAGATACCAATGTCGGTCCTTAGGTTTCGCTTCGCCTAAAACTCGCAAATTTACAAGGCGATCACTTATCCAGCCTTGACCCAAGAGTGAAACTCCTGCCGCAACGACAGCGTTAAAAGATGAGTCGTTTTCAGAATCTTTTTCTGGCGCTTCCCAAAGTGCCGCTGCATTCCGTGCATCCAAACCAGATGGAACTAATAGTCGGTCAGTCTCATTTCGACTTGCAAGACGATTTGCGAAAAAGGCAGCAAGCATTAGTGGCCTCTGCTCCTCATCTTCAAACAGATAGGAGAGAACCGGGTCTTCCTGAAAGGACGCAGTTAAACAAGCAACTGCTTCCGGGTATAACGCTGAGGTAGTTAAACGGAGTTCTGTCACTGTTTCAGATGCTTTAGTGTTTGACTAGCCCACAAATGCGGACGCGAATACTAGTGACACAATAGTCATTACCTTAATGAGAATATTCATTGCAGGTCCGGAGGTATCTTTGAATGGATCGCCAACTGTGTCTCCTACGACTGCTGCCTTGTGACTTTCTGAGCCTTTACCTCCGAGGGCTCCTGTCTCTATGTATTTCTTAGCGTTATCCCACGCTCCACCTGCGTTAGCCATAAAAATCGCGAGACAGAAGCCAGTAACTAAGGCACCGGCCAAGAAGCCGCCCAGAGCATTTACGCTAATGAAGCCAATGACGAGAGGAACAATGATCGCAAGAGCACCAGGAATGACCATTTCTTTTAACGAGGCCTTCGTTGAGATAGCGACGCAGCGTGCAGAGTCTGGAACAACTCCTTCTGCACCCTCTCGTAACCCCGGGATCTCACGGAACTGTCGTCTAACCTCTTCTATCATTTCTTGTGCCGCTCTTCCTACCGCATCAATCGTCAAGGCTGCGAAAAGGAAGGGCAGCATCGCTCCTACAAACAGTCCAATGAAGACACTTACTTCACCAATATTTAGCGAAAGATTTCCGCCTGCCATTTCGACTGCGAATTCAAAACTCTTGAAGAGAGCCAGTGCGGTCAGGGCCGCTGAACCGACAGCAAACCCTTTCGCTATTGCTGCTGTGGTATTCCCTAATGAGTCCAGTGCGTCGGTTACTTCACGTACGCTTGGGTCTAATTCTGCCATTTCTGCGATACCGCCAGCATTATCTGCTATTGGACCATAAGCGTCAACTGAAACCACCACGCCTGTTGTGGCTAACATACCAATTGCTGCTACTGCGATTCCGTAAATACCACCGTCGAGGCTGCCGATGGAATCGAAGGCCATTTCTCCACCCCAGTACGCAATAAGAACGCCGATGGCTAAAAGTCCTACAGATGCTGCCACCGAGACCATTCCTGCAGATATTCCTCCAAGGATGGTTGTAGCGGGTCCAGTTTTAGTTTGATCAGCGATTTTCTTTACAGGTCCGTAGTGGTCAGAGGTGTAAAATTCTGCAGTTTTACCGAGAGCCCAACCAACAATCAATCCTCCAATGACTGATATTGCTAGTCCGAACGCACTGTCAAATTCTGCATCCTTCCCGAAAAGCCACCATGAAAGCACTACTGTGGCGATCACCGTTAATCCCATAGCTATGTTTGTACCCATATGTAAAGCATGAGAAAGAGCTTTCGAATCGGTGGACTTGCCACCCTTTACGAAGAAAGAACCAATGATTGAAGCAATCATGCCGGCAAAAGCTATCGCCATAGGAAATACGAGAAGTGAGATTTGTTGTGCATCCGTGGCTTGCTCTGCGGCTAAGCCGCCGGCAAAAGCCACCAGTGATATAGGTGCAAGAATAGATCCTGCATAGCTTTCAAAAAGGTCTGCACCCATTCCTGCGACATCACCAACATTGTCACCAACATTGTCCGCAATTGTTGCAGGATTCCTGGGATCATCTTCTGGAATGCCTGCCTCTACTTTCCCGACGAGATCGGCACCAACGTCAGCAGCTTTAGTGTAAATACCGCCACCAACACGACTGAAGAGGGCTATAGAACTTGCCCCTAAGCCATAAGCAGTCACGACCTCGAAAGCTTGATCAACCTCTAAGACAAGAACAAAAATGATGTAAACAACCATTAGTCCCAAAAGAGCTAACCCAGCTACAGAGAATCCCATAACGGCTCCGCCTCGGAAAGCTATTGGAAGAGCTTTTCCTGGCCCTTCTTTAGCTGCTTGTGTTGTTCGAGCATTCGCCATTGTCGCTACTGTCATTCCAACATAACCAGCTGTTGCTGAAAGGACAGCACCTACAACATAAGTCACTGCAGCTAATGGAGCGATAAGTATTGCAATCAAGACTGCCATTGCGAGAACAAAGACAGAAACCCATTTATATTCTTGATTCAAGAATGCTTTTGCACCTTTTTGGATTTCTGTCATCAAATGAACCATCCGTGCATTTCCTGGGTCGGCTTTCTTCACGTCTTGAAAGAAATATCCTGCAAGTATGAGGCCAGCAAGCGCTGACACGGCGGCTATATAAGGGATGGATTCCAAGGAACTCTCTCCTGATCTATTAGTTTCTGAACGCGCATTTTTGGTTTAAATGCATATTTTTACTGCATAATTTTTGCGGCTGAAGAAACGCTAGTAAAGATAGAGGCTCTGTTCAAACATTAACGGAAAAGGAAAACGTGACATCTGACCACAGGTATCACTGGCAACTCTGAAAAATCTAGGTAACGATAGATGTATGACTGCTTCTCACATAAGAGCAGACCTACTAGATAAACGGTCCTCGTTACCTGAGGACTTAGTAACAGATTCGTCGAATCGTGCCCGGGAAAAAGTTTTGTCGCTTTCTGTGTATAGAAATTCTCAGGTAGTTGGTTCCTATTTTGGTGTTCAAGGTGAAATAGATCCATCGCCACTTGCTGATACTCCTGGACCTAAGCACGCTTTCCCAGTTATCAAAACTGATGGCAAACTTTCTTATTTAATTCCTGAAGACTCTTTTCAAATTGGCCCGTTCGGAATACCTGAACCGAGTTCTGGCCTTGAAGTTAACCCTGAAGAGTTAGATTTAGTCCTTGTGCCCTTAGTGGCAACAGACCTATCAGGTAATCGAATTGGTCACGGTGCCGGATTCTATGACAAGACGTTTTTTTTTCGAAAGCAAAGAAAAAAGCCGCAACTGGTCGGTTTGGCGCATGAATTTCAAATAGTTCAATCTATTGACCCCAATCCGTGGGATATCCCACTGGACATTCTTGTAACAGAAAAAAAGATTTATCAGGTGGGTATGAACCACCTGCCACCCTCTATGGGGGAGGATTAGCAGGTGAAAGTAATAGTTGTAGGAGCTGGAGAGGTTGGAACTTATGTAGCTGACCGTCTAAATCGTCAACATGACGTTTCTTTAATGGAGAAAAACCCTGAACGTTTCAATCAAATTGAAAGAGACAATACTTTAGATGTTCTTACAATATTAGGAAGCGGAACTGACCCAGATGCGCTTAAACGAGCAGGTGTCGAAGAAGCAGATCTTTTAGTGGCAGTAACCAAGAATGACGATGCAAATCTGTTAGCTGCACTCTTAGCTAAACAATCTGGCGTGAAGCGAACAATCGTCCGGGTGGAATCTCGCGGATTAAGAAGCAAGGAAGTAGGCCAACTTCTGGGCTCCCCTGATACTCATTTGATGATTGATCCAGACGAAGAAGTAGCGCAAGATGTTCTTCGGTTGATGGAGTATCCAGGTGCCCTAGATATGGTCCACATGGGTGGTGGGGAAGTAGTAGTTATTGGAGCAAAGTTACCTCCTGATGCTCCATTTGTTGGCGTCTCGCTGGAACAGTTAGGCAAAGATCTTGAACCTGATTGGGATTTTATGATCGCCTCAATCACACGTCAGGTCAACGACGACCTTGAAGAGACGCTGATTCCTCGTAAAAATGAATCTCTCCAAGAAGGCGACCTTCTTCGCGTTATCTGTAAACGACGTGCTCTCCGGGATGTGATCCGAAGACTGGGCATCGAACGCGATATGCCAGCTCGAGCATTGCTTCTTGGAGGAGGACGGACAGCCCAGTTACTAGCTGAGTCTTTAGTTCAGAAAGCTGTTGATGTTGCCATTATCGAAAAAGACCTTAAACGTGCAAATGAATTAAGTGCCTCTCTAAAACATGCTTTAGTCTTCAATGGAGACATCACTGATGTAGACATGCTCGAAGAAGCTGATGTTGGCCGCCAAGACATCGTTGTCGCTTTAACTGGAGAAGACGACGCAAATGTTCTTGCTTGTTTGTATGCCAAATCTGCTGGTGCCCGTTTGATGGGAGATTTATACAATTCCTCTACACCTAAAACGATTGCTGTAGTCCATCGCCTAAAGCTACTTGGTTTACTTGACACACATGATGTGGGAGCAACACTTAGCCCAAGAACTGCTACCGCCAACAGTGTTTTACGCTTTGTCCGCAGTGGTGATGCTGCTCAAATCGCAACTTATTTACACGGAGACGCTGAAATTCTTGAGTTTGCTGTGGATGATAGTAGCGCTTGCGAAGGCAAGCGGATTGCTGATGCAGGGTTTCCAAAAGAAGCTTTAGTTGGCGCGATTTTGCGTGATGGGAAACCACAAATAGCACGAGGCAGCACTGTATTTCGCGATAGAGATCATGTGATTGTTATCGCTAAATCTGAGTTTGCTGAAAGCATCGGTCAACTTTTCTAGTGAAATTCAGTTACCGTTCCCGACTTCGGCTACTGACATTTGTGGGCTACAAGAAACTTCCTGATTGGGCATCCTGGACTTCTGGACTTTTTCTTGGGATCAGCGCGGGGCTTCTCACCGTCGGATTCATTTCCACTATCTCTGGGCTTGTGGGTTTGATAGATTCAGCCTCACATACACCAAAATTATTAGTTTCTGGAACCTGTTTAGGTATTTTCGGCGGATATCTTTTTTCGATTATTCGTCCGCCTCAAAAACATAGAGCTGCAGATATTTTCGCTGGATTCTTCTCCTTTGCAACTTCCGTAGGTTTAAGCGCAGCAACTATTTTTTTTATTACTGGAGTTACAAACCAATTTGATACCGCTTTTTACGAAGCAACTGTAGCTATAACCACTACTGCGCTAAGCACATTAGATATCGCTCAACTCACTCCTGAGATTGAATTTTTTAGAGGCTTCCTTCAATGGGTGGGAGGATTAACTGTTCTGATTCTTGGCGCAGCCATCATTCCGGTTATAGGCAATAGGAGTGACCCTTCTTCTCAAATTGAACGAAATGATGCATTATCTCTCGGAGCAACTAGACGTACGGCGATTTATAACATCTTGAGCATTTACGTCCCTCTATCTTTCTCTCTTTGGGTTGCTTACTCTTTAACTGGGATAGGGATTTTTGACGGTCTGCTTCTTGCCATTTCAACAGTCTCTACTGGTGGCTTCGTTCCACAAGGAAGCCCTTTAGAAAATGCAGCAGTCCAATGGATAGCCATCGTTGGAATGTGTATGTCTGGGACAAGTTTTGTTGTTTTGTGGCGTTTAGCTACAAAAAAAATAGGTGATCTTAGAAACTCTTTAGAATTACGACTTTATTTCTCCACTCTTATTTCTTTAGGTCTAGTACTTTTCATATTTTCTGGGGAGTCCTCTTTTACAAACTTGCGGTCGTCTTTTGTTGTTGTTTCCTCCGCAGTCTCAACTACTGGTTTTCCGGGGATGATCCAGGGGGAGTGGCTCCCCGCATTCACTGTCTTGGTTCTGTTAGTCACTGCCATTGGAGGAATGGCAGGGTCGGCTTCTGGTGGTTTCAATATTAGATCCCTCATCATCCTGATCCGTCTCTCAATACGGGAGTTAGTTCGTCAGTTGCATCCACGTTCCATTGTTCACATTCAAATTGATGCAAAGCCTTTGTCTGAATCAACTGTCGAACATGCGGTCGTCCTTCAATTCTTATTTATTTCAGTAGTAACAATCACTTCTATTGCCAGTGCAATAGCGGGGCTTGATCTATTTTCAGCAATTAATGCTTCCGTTCATTCTGCTGCTACAGCGGGACCCATACGAGCTATAAATGGAGATTTGCTAGACCCAGCCCTATGGTCTCGCCCCATCCGCATGACCTTAGTGCCGGCAATGCTTCTAGGTTGGCTAACTATATTTCCGGTATTAATAGCCGCAGGTGAGTTCGTCTCACTCCTGAAGCGCAAAGAAAAATCCATTAGACGTCAAATCTTGAAGATTAAGGCGAGTGAATGATGGCTTTTAAACTGAAGAAGTTTCCTAAATCTTCAAACACCACTCTACATGTCACCGGAACCGCATTACTTTTCGTCTCAGCCGCCATGCTCATTTGCGCAATTATTGAAGGCATTGATCGCGAAGGTAAAAAAATATCTAATGGCGCAACCTTCATAGATCTCTCCGGATCAGTTTTACCTCTTTTATTTGCTTCCATTATCTGTTTAATATTCGGCGGTATCGCTAGGGTAATAACTAAGCCCGGCCGTCTCGGGCAAGCAGATATATTTTCAGCTGTTGGCGGTGCTTGGCTTTTTGTTTCACTGTTTGGAGCACTTCCTTACCTCTTTGATGGAACCTTTAGCTATGAAGGTTCCAGTTTCTTGATTCAGTTCGCTGACTCGCTATTTGAATCAATTTCTGGTTATTCCTGCACTGGTTCTACTGTTTTTGGAAGCCATAATCCGATTGAATCCCATGGTTCAGGAATCTTGCTTTACCGGCAGTTAACGCAGTGGGTAGGTGGGATGGGAATAGTTGTATTAGTAGTCACAGTCTTACCTTCTCTTCGAGCTTCCGGTCTGGGTTTAATAAGTGCCGAAGCTCCTGGGCCGGAAAGTGACCGCCTTGCATCACGAGTTGTTGATACAGCGCGGAAGTTTTGGAAGATCTATTGCGTATTGACTATCTGTATTGGTATTGCCTTATTTACGGCGGGAATGAGTGTATACGATGCAGTTGCTCATGCTTTGACTACAGCTTCAACGGGTGGCTTCTCAACACGTGATTCTTCTATTGGATTTTGGGATAGTCCAACCATAGAAATGGTTCTGATTCTTGGGATGATTCTTGGCGGATCAAGTTTTGCCCTACATTGGCGCATGACTAAGGAGTATCGGATTGTCCACTTAAAAGATCCAGAATTTCGTTCTTACCTCGGCCTAATGTCGGCCTCAACACTTGCAATTACATGGATTCTAACCTCTAATGGACTTGAGATAAATGAAGCACTTCGTTCTGCCGCTTTCAACGTTGTAACTCTTGGAACTAGCACAGGTTTTAGCAACGCTACAGGTGCAGGAAGCAACGGAGATTTTTCTTCTTGGGTGAGTGGACCTCAAATCCTCCTTTTCATTTTTCTTGTATTTGGTGGTTGTACGGGTTCAACTTCTGGCGGAGTCAAAATATTTCGACTACAAATCGGGGCATCACATGCACTTCGATCTATTAGAAAATTCCGTAGACCTCGTGGAGTCTTCCCAGTCTTTCATGGATCAAAAGTTATAAACGAATCTCTTGTTCAAAGAATCGCCGGCTTTATCGCCGTATATGCCATTCTCGTCGTAGCCGGAACATTAACTTTGACCGCTTTAGACACAGATATTGTGACGGCCTTAAGTGGGGTAATAAGTGCTTTAGGAAATATGGGTCCTGCTTTAGGAGATGCAGGCCCAACAGCTTCTTTTGCTGATGCTTATTCAACTCCGTCTCGCATGGTTCTGGCGTTTCTAATGCTTGTGGGCCGACTAGAAATATTCCCGATGTTACTTATGGTTGTTGCTCCTTATAGAGGGGTAAAGCACCGTTTGCGTGCAACTAAACACGTTTATTAGTTTTTGAAGAGTTCCATCAAAAGAGACTGCAAATATCCTGGATCTTCACTTCCACACATTTCTCTTGCGCTGTGCATAGATAGTTGGGCGATCCCTAAATCTACTGTTCTTATCCCCGTGTTTACTGCAGCTAAGGGCCCAATTGTTGAACCACAAGCAAGATCTGATCTACTTACAAAAACCTGCAAAGGAACATTTGCCTTTTCTGCAGCCGTCTTAACTAATGCCGCTCCTAGAGCATCAGTGGCGTAGCGCATGTTTGCGTTGTGCTTGAGAACCGGCCCTTGGTTTAAAAATATCTGATGGTTCTCATCATGCATGTCAACGTAATTTGGATGAGTTCCATGTGCACAATCTGAGGAAATAACCAATGACTGTTCTGAAGAAAGTGAAGCGTCACTACAACGACGCATTAACGCATCCTTTAGTAGCGGACCTAAAGCTCCTGTTGATGAAGTACTGCCTACCTCTTCATGGTCATAGAGTGCTACAACGTTCGTGAAAGCTCCTGATTGAGAGCCGATAGATGCCAATGCTGAAATAGCGGCATGACAAGATAAAAGATTGTCAATACGAGGAGCGCTAACAAACTCTTGGTCAATACCAGACAGAGTTGACGGTGTCAGATCATGGAGCATCAAATCAAAAGACAAGATATCTTGCACATCTTGATCTATTGAGTGCGCCATCTTTTCAAGAAGGCTGGATCCTTCTTTAATACCTACTAACGGCTGCAGATGTTTATGGCGGTTGAGAATTAAACCTTTTTCGTTTACCTGCCGATCGAGGTGAATAGCTAACTGAGGAATCCGAGCAACAGGTTCATCTAACCGACATATTTTCTCTAACATTCCATCTTTTGTCTTTAGTACTAGACGACCAGAACATCCAAGGTCCCGGTCCAACCAACTGTTGTTCAAAGCTGATCCATAGACCTCTACACCCAGACCACGCCACCCATTTCGGTTTGTATCAAATATTGGCTTAAGGCGAAGATTAGGGCTGTCAGTGTGAGCACCCACCACCCTTACTGCTTCCTCACCTTTAAGGGGCCCACTTATAGCTATAAGTGCCCCATCGCGACGAAAGAACACAGATTCTTCCTCATTAAACAAAGCTGGGGACTCAACTTCAGTAAAACCGGCCTTTGATAATTTCTCTGCAGAAGTATTTACAGCATGAAAAGGGCTCGGCGAAGAATCAATGAAAGCACATAACTCTTCCGCATTTTGTTTTCCTGTAACAATCATTCCTCTATGATGATATGTGGAACTTAGAATTGCGACACCAAGTTGCTGTTGTTTTACACTCAGTGCCACGAAGAAGTGGGGTTCCTCACGTTTTAGCGTGATTGCTAGGGATCAAAGATGCTCCAAAGCTACTGACACCAGTTACTAGTGAGCGGACCTTCAATGAGTAATACAGCACCAGAGGCTCAAGGACTTTACGATCCACAGTTTGAGCATGATTCCTGTGGAGTCAACTTTGTTTGTAATGTAAAGGGACACAAAAGCCACCGCATTGTTGAGATTGGGGTTGGCGCTCTTTGCCAGATGCAGCATCGTGGAGCTCTCGGTGCTGAAACAAGTTCAGGAGATGGTGCTGGAATCTTGATTCAAGTTCCAGACCGTCTTTATCGAGAGGAAGTGACTTTTAATCTTCCTCCTATCGGGCTTTACGCAACCGGCATTGCTTTCCTGCCGAATAACGCTGCAGAAGCTGAAGCAGTCACCGACCAATTCACGGCCTTATGCGAGGAAGAGGATCTAAAGATTCTTGGTTGGCGTGAAGTGCCAATTGATGACTCAATGATTGGCCCCGCAGCTAAAGCTGCTCAACCACTAATGAAACAGGCTTTTATAGCCAAAGCAGGAGACTCAAACATATCTGGACTGGAACTCGACCGTCTTTTGTACGGGCTACGTAAGAGAGCTGAACACGAAATATCTTCAAAGTCTCAAAATGATGAGAATTCGGCAAACAGCATGGCCTCCTCTTCTAAGCCGCATGAAGGAATTTATTTCCCGTCTCTTAGCTCTAGAACAATTGTCTACAAGGGAATGCTTACAACCCCACAACTCGCTGAGTACTACTTGGATATAAAAGATCCACGAACCGAAAGTGCCTTGGCATTAGTACATTCCAGATTCTCAACAAACACTTTTCCATCTTGGCCCTTAGCTCATCCATACCGATTGGTAGCCCATAATGGAGAAATAAATACGGTTCAGGGAAATCGTAATTGGATGAGAGCAAGAGAATCCCAGTTAGAAACAAACTTAATCTCCGGTGACATGCATCGACTCTTCCCAATTTGCATACAAGGAGCAAGCGATACCGCTGCATTTGACGAAGCGCTAGAACTCTTAGTGATGGGTGGATACTCTCTTCCAGAAGCAATAATGACGATGATTCCTGAGCCATGGGAACACAATTCGAAGATGCCTAATGACCTGCGAGCCTTCTATCAATACCATTCTGCCCTGATGGAACCATGGGATGGCCCGGCTTCCATCGCTTTCACAGATGGAAGCATCATTGGAGCAGTTCTAGACCGTAATGGTTTACGGCCAAGTCGTTACTGGGTAACAAATGACGATCTGGTAGTGATGGCAAGCGAAGTGGGAGTTGTTGATATACCAAGTGATTCAATCGTTGAGAAAGGCCGACTGGAGCCCGGCAAGATGTTCCTAATTGACACCAAACAAGGGCGAATAATCAGGAATGAGGAAATAAAGAAAAAACTTGCAAGTGCTCGTCCATATCAGGACTGGCTTGACGCTAATCTCGTCCATCTGAAAGATCCTATTGAACACAGAACTGAGTCATCAGTTTCAACAACTCATCTTCAAAGACAGCAAATCTTTGGTTACACCCACGAACAACTAAAAGTTCTTCTAACTCCCATGATCCGCGACTCAAAAGAAGCAATAGGTTCCATGGGGTCAGACACACCTATATCTGTACTTTCTGATCATCCTCGTCAAATTTTTGATTACTTTCAGCAACTCTTTGCTCAAGTAACCAACCCGCCCCTTGATGCAATGCGGGAAGAGTTGATCACGGCGGTTTCAGGCACTTTAGGCCCCCGGCCAAATATTTTAAATATGTCTCCAAAAAATTGTATTCAAATTCATCTTCCGCATCCTCTCATCACAGAATCTCAGTTATCAGAAATACTTCTTAATAAAGATCGACCAAAATCTTTAGAAGCGAAAGTACTCAACGCAACTTTCTCAAAGGCAAGTGGAACTAACGGACTTCAGGATGCTTTAGCGAAACTACAAAAACAAGCTGAAGACGCCATAAAGTCAGGGGCTGGAATACTCGTAATAAGTGATCGGGATTTAGACGAAGTAACTGCTCCAATACCTTCGTTGCTAGCAACTGGAGCCATCCATCATCACTTAACCAAAATCAAGAAACGGAACCATGTCGGAATCGTTGTTGAGAGTGGTGATGCGCGAGAAACCCACCACATGGCTCTACTCCTTGGCTTCGGGGCTTCTGCTATTTGCCCTTATATGGCCTATGAAACGATTGATGAGATTATTAACGATGGCCTTTATGGAATAAGTCCAAATTTAGACCCATTGCTAGCTCGTAAGAACTTCATAACTGCTTGTGATAAAGGCCTGCTAAAAATAATGTCGAAAATGGGCATCTCAACCGTTGCTTCATATACAGGAGCGCAGATTTTTGAAAGTATTGGCCTAAATAGTTCAGTTATTGACCTTTGTTTCTCTGGTACATCTAGTCGCATTGAAGGTGTCGGATTTGAAGTTCTAACTACTGAGGTTCTCTATAGACACAATCAAGCCTTTCCAAATAATGCAGGAACAACACCACATCGCACACTGAATGTCGGGGGAGAGTACCAGTGGAGAAAAGAAGGAGAGCATCATCTCTTTAACCCAGAAACAATTTTTCGCCTTCAACACGCCACCAGAGAAGGTCGCTACGACATTTTCAAACAATACACAGGTCAAATAAATAACCAATCAAAGCGCCTTGGGACGCTTCGTGGTCTATTTAGATTCAAAGAGAACCTACGTTCTTCAATTCCAATAGAAGAAGTAGAACCAATATCCGAGATAGTAAAAAGGTTTTCAACTGGAGCCATGTCGTATGGTTCTATTTCCTCAGAAGCCCACGAAGTATTAGCTATTGCCATGAACAGGATTGGAGGAAAGTCAAATACTGGTGAAGGCGGTGAAGACCCAGATCGTTTTATCCGAGATGAAAGTGGCGACTTGCGACGATCAGCTATCAAACAAGTAGCTTCTGGACGTTTTGGGGTGACATCAGAATACCTAGTGAATAGCGATGACATACAAATCAAAATGGCTCAAGGTGCGAAACCTGGAGAGGGAGGGCAATTGCCAGGTCACAAGGTTTACCCCTGGATCGCGAAAACCAGACACTCAACTCCAGGGGTTGCTCTCATCTCTCCTCCTCCGCATCATGATATTTATTCGATTGAAGATTTAGCTCAACTCATTTTTGATTTGAAAAATGCAAATCCTCAAAGTCGGATCCACGTGAAGTTGGTTGCAGAAGTAGGAGTAGGAACCGTAGCCACAGGCGTTTCTAAAGCTCATGCAGACGTTGTGCTCATTTCTGGACATGACGGTGGAACCGGAGCTTCCCCTTTGACTTCAATCAAACATGCCGGAGCCCCATGGGAGCTTGGACTAGCAGAAACTCAACAAACTCTTCTACTAAACCGTTTACGCGACAGAATTGTCGTTCAAGTTGATGGACAATTAAAAACTGGACGTGACGTAGTTGTAGCTGCACTCCTTGGAGCAGACGAATACGGATTTGCTACTGCGCCGTTAGTGGTCTCCGGTTGCGTCATGATGCGGGTATGTCATCTTGACACGTGTCCAGTTGGTGTAGCCACACAGAACCCTGAATTACGTAAAAAATTCACTGGGAAAGCTGAACACGTCGTAAATTTTTTCGAATTCATTGCTCAAGAAGTACGCGAGATACTCGCGGAATTAGGCTTCCGATCATTAAACGAAGCAATAGGCCAAGTCGAAGTGTTGGATTCTATAGAAGCAGTGTCACATTGGAAGGCAAAAGGTTTGAACCTTTCCCCAATATTTCATCTTCCCGACATAGAAGACAAAGCTGATAGACATCAAACACAAATCCAGGATCACGGTCTTGAAACAGTCCTTGACCAAGAATTGATCAAGAAAAGTGAACCAGCATTAAGCAACGGGGAAAACATTCATTCTGTCTTTTCGATCAATAACACCAACCGATCAACCGGAACCATGCTCGGTTACCACGTAACTAAGAAATACGGCAGCGAAGGCTTACCTGACGGGACTATCTCTCTAGATTTCTACGGATCTGCTGGAAATAGCTTTGGTGCATTTTTACCTCGTGGCATAAGCCTGCATCTTGAAGGCGACGCCAATGATTACGTCGGAAAAGGGTTATCAGGCGGAAAAGTAACTTTACGACCACCAAAAGATTCAAGTTTTAATGCCGAAGAGCAAGTTATAGCCGGAAACGTCATACTCTACGGTGCCACTAACGGTGAAATGTATATCCGCGGGAAAGTAGGGGAGAGATTCTGCGTTAGAAATTCTGGTGCCACCGCTGTAGTTGAGGGAATAGGAGACCATGGATGCGAATATATGACTGGAGGGAAAGCAGTTATTCTAGGACCTACTGGAAGAAACTTTGCTGCAGGTATGTCTGGAGGAGTCGCATACGTCTATGACCCATTCGGCGATTTCGTTGAAAATGTAAATCACGAGATGGTCTTATTAGAACCGCTGAATCAGGAAGATGAAATTTGGCTTAAAGACACCATCATCAAACATCATGGCGAAACAGAATCAGTAGTGGCAGAAAAAATCCTCAAAAGGTGGGGAACTCCTTCTTCACGATTTATAAAAGTTATGCCAACCGACTATAAACGTGTGCTAGAAGCTGCAGCTGTTGCTCGAAGTCAGGGCAAAGATGAAGTTGCAGCAATAATGGCCTCTTCTGGAGATAACTAAGATGGGCGACCCGCGTGGATTTCTAAATCATGACAGACAACTTCCCGAGCGACGTTCAATACCTGTGCGGCTAAAAGATTGGAAAGAGGTAAATGCTCCGTTCTCTACTCAGGATTTACAACGCCAAGCGAGTAGATGCATGGACTGTGGTATCCCATTTTGCAACAATGGTTGCCCGTTAGGGAATCTGATCCCCGATTGGAATGACTTGATATATAGAGAGAAATGGAGAGAAGCTTCCGAAAGACTTCATGCCACTAACAACTTTCCTGAATTCACAGGAAGACTATGTCCAGCGCCATGTGAATCCGCATGTGTTCTAGGTATTAATGAGCCACCGGTGACAATCAAACAGGTTGAAGTAAACATAGTGGATCGTGCTTGGGCCGAAGGGTGGATTATGCCAATTCTTCCGGACCAGCTTTCAGGACAACGTGTAGCAATAATTGGATCTGGCCCCGCCGGTTTAGCAGCTGCCCAACAACTCACTCGTGCAGGACACGACGTCAGCGTTTTTGAACGTGAAGACAGAATCGGAGGTCTGCTTCGTTATGGAATACCTAGTTTCAAAATGGAGAAAAAATATCTAGACCAACGTCTAGCTCAAATGGAGGCCGAAGGAACACAATTTGTTCTAAACACTACAGTAGGTACTGACCTTCTCGTTAGTGAGCTCTTTAAAGATTTCAATGCAGTAATTCTTGCAATTGGCGCTACACAATGGAGAGATCTCCAAATTCCCGGAAGAGACGCTTCAGGAATATTGCAAGCCATGGAGTATCTACCAGAAGCAAACAGGGTGGAACAAGGAGACTTAGATGTTCCGGCGGTAACAGCTAAGGGGAAAAATGTAGTAATCATCGGTGGGGGAGACACAGGCGCAGACTGTTTAGGAACAGCTTTACGTCAAGGAGCGTCATCTGTGCAACAGTTTGAAATAATGCCTAGACCTCCGAGCGATCG
>Ga0066846_10000087_pt1 | contig 37934 bp, 36 predicted proteins | sample ETNtaG_33_FD_65489 | JGI IMG/M metagenome (GOLD analysis project Ga0066846, IMG submission 65489) | Marine microbial and viral communities from oxygen minimum zone, Eastern Pacific Ocean - ETNP201310SV76 | ecosystem: Environmental > Aquatic > Marine > Oceanic | place: Pacific Ocean: Eastern... | reverse complement strand
CTCTGCCAACTCTCCATAAATTTTGCGGAGAGGACAGGATTCGAACCTGCAACCCCAGAAGGGCGACGGTTTTCAAGACCGCTCGACAGCCGTTGTCCACCTCTCCGTGAAAATTTAATTATTTAATTAATTTATTAAAAACCTGAAACTTTACCAGATTTTTTATAAAGCTGAAAAACTATATGCCAACCAAGAGCAATTATAATAAGTAATACTAATCCACTGCAGTCAAACAATTTACCATTAAATACAACAGTATGCTGATTAATCATTGTCCATAATAATGGCACAGATAAATATGTATTATGTTTAGATCTTAATCCTGCCAATGCAACTAAATTGCCATTTGGTGCATCACCATTTTTAATTGCAGTTATAATTTCTTGTTGAGCAGGCCATATTCTAAACCATACATTAAATGCCATTATTGTACCAAACATAGCACCAATATGTATATTCATTGCTCTATAACTATAATTACCGCAACATAGCATAGCATATTCAATACCAGCTATTAATAAAAAGCTAATAATTGTTATAAGCCCAGTATTTTTTATTAAGTGGTTCTGGAATTTCCATTTCCATATTGTATATGAACTTTTATATAATAAATCATATACAAAAACAGCTAAAAATGTTACTAAAATCATCATATGTGTCCACATATTAACTTCAGAGGACATCATTCCTTCGGATTCACCCATTCCTAGACTACCATTCCAGAAAATAATATATAATAATATCATTCCTGTGAACCATGTATATGCAGCACCCCATCTAAACCAAAACAATGTGCGCGGCATAAGCTCTGGAACGACTTTCTTTTTTGTATCACCATCCATTGTAGCAACAACGTGCCCATTAATAAAATTAAAAAAGTACAATAGACCAATCCACATAATACCTGCTATAATGTGTATCCATTTAGCTACAGGATTTAACATATTTAGAAAATCCATTTTTTCTTCCCCTTTTGTTTATTTAGAGTTCTTCTGTATTATTTGCCAAGAAGTCTCTCATTCCATCATCACTTGGTTTCATGCCAGTTTTTCCTTGTGCCCAACCAGCAGGACATACTTCACCATGCTTATTATGATGATATAAAGCATCAATTAATCTTAGCATCTCATCCACATTTCTTCCAAGTGGTAAATCATTTTTAATTTCATGTCTTACATTACCTTCTTCATCAATAAGAAAAGAGCCTCTTAGTGCAACTTCACCTCCAACAGAAGTTTCTTCATCATTATCATCTGTCATTACTGTAGCAGGTGTCGTACCTAAAAGAACATCATATTTTCTTGCAATAGACTTATCAATATCAGCTAAAAGTGGATATTGTATATTTCCTATTCCACCTTTATTAACTGGCATTTCTTTCCATCTTAAATGTGAAAAATGTGAATCAATTGAGCACCCAAGAACTTGAGTGTTTCGCTTTTCAAAGTCTGAAAGACGTTTGTCAAAAGCGATTAATTCACTTGGTCAAACAAATGTAAAATCTAAAGGATAGAAAAATAAAACAACTTTCTTACCTTTATAATCAGATAAACTAACCTCTTTAAAGCTATTATCAGGCATTACAGCTTGAGCTTTAAAATTTGGTGCTGTTTTAGTAACTAACATTAATGATGCTCCTTAAATTAACTTTTATTTAAAAATATAGTTGTATAATGTATTATTTATGTAGGATAAAAGACAATGTTTATCTGTTTCTAGCAGCGAGTATTAAATCTTTTATTTTTTGATAATTGCCTGAACATTCACCAAGGTCAGTTGGATCAGGATTGTTTGGTGTTAGATTAATTCGAGTAAATTCTACGCCATATCTATCTAAGATAATAAAATCTCTTAAAGAAATATCCCATAAATCCCATACATCGCCGTTGTTATCACCAGCAATGCATAAGTCACTATTTTCATTATTGCAGTTGATGCCATCATCATAATCCTGAGTCCATGGTAATATTCTAGGTCCATTATAACAGGTAGAAGATTCGCAAGGATCATCACATATCATACAATCAAGACTATCCTCAATATACTGATATCCATTAACTCCCATCATTTTAACATCAGTAATTCCATCACTTAATAAATCATTATATAAATCATTTATGACACCGAACCGGTGCTTGCAAAGGCCTCAACCTTGTTTAGCAAAATAATAACAAGAGACTTGTCCATTAAAGAAGGATGGTCCTAAATCTAAATTATAAAATTCAGAAGCTGGATTAATATCTCTAAGAGAGAAATTGGGATTTTGATCCTGGGCTTGAATTATATGATTAACTAATTGAACAATATCACTAACATTTATTACTCCATCAGAATTTAAATCACCATAACTAAGCTGTTCATCATTTAATAAATTATTTCCAATTATATGAGAAATAATTGCAATTATATCAGTAACATTTAGTAAAAAATCAAAATTTACATCTCCTTTTTGATAAGGATTTTCATATATTTGTTCTGCCCAAATACCACTTGCACCAGTTTGACCTATATTGTTTACCCATTCTGATTGATTTGTGTTTTGTGAATATGTATATAATGTTCCAGAAGAATATGACCAAACTGCTTGAGTATTTGCATCTGCAGCATCAATTCTTAACCAATAAGGACTATCTGAATCTAAATATATACATAAATCCGTTGCAGTGATTAAATTATATCCAGTTAAATTAAATGGATCAAGAGTATGATTCCATTGAGATAATTCTGAAACTAACTCACCGGGAATCCCATTATTATCTTCTCTTATGGATACAATTAAATTTCCTTGTTCAGATTGTAGGGATATATAAAATACAATTGCCTCCAATACATAATTATTTGATACTGTAAATCGAGTTGCCATTGATTGATTAATAGATATTCCATGGCCTTCATTTATAATAGGAGGAGAACCTGTATTGTAGATTGTCGTTCTATCTTGAGAAAAGATACTTAATTGAAGTAATATTAATATTATAGATAATTTCTTCACTATGGAATATATACATATATTAAAATAAAAAACAATATACTTATTTATTTAATTTCAACGTTATAAGGAACTAATAATTGAATATCGTCATTCATTATAACAGGTATAATATTTAAAGTTTTTAGTTCATTTGATATTTCTTCAGGAAATAAGTTTTCTAAATCTATATCAGTAATTTCAGATTTTTCTTCTTCATTAACAAAAAAATTAAAAAGATTAAATTCTTTTACTTCAGGATATTCAATAATATCAACGTCACTATCATTTGTTATTCCGATACTTTCTTTGCTAATATTAATAGCATCATGAAGTCCTCCAATTTCATCAATCAATCCATTTTCTTTTGCTTCTTTTCCAGACCAAACCCTTCCAAGAGCAATTTCATCTAATTCATTAATATCATTAAGATTTGCTCTTCCATCAATGACTTTTTGTTTAAAAGTATTATAAATATCAAGTACGCTTTCAATAACAATATCCTCTTCTTTGTCACTATATAAACGAGAATTTGTTCCAAAGTCTGCATTTTCACCACGTTTAATATTTTCTGTATAGATTCCAATTCTATTTAAAAGTTGAGAAAAATTAATTCTTAAGTATACAACACCGATTGAACCTGTAATTGAAGTTTCATTTGCAACAATTTTATCAGCTTCACATGCTATGTAATAACCACCTGATGCTGCAGTGTCAGACATTGATACAATAAATGGTTTTTTATTTTTTTTGTCTTCAGTTGTAGTTTTATAAATCTCTCTCCAAATCATATCAGATGCTAGAGCAGAACCACCGCCACTATCAATTCTTAGAACAATTGCATCTATGTCTTTATTTTCTCTTGCTTCTTTTATAGCATTTTTAATAGTAATATCACCCATTAATGTTGAACCAGAAGGCCCAGGATTACTTTCTCCACTAATTATTCCGCCAACAGCATAAATAATAGCAATAGTAGGTTTGTGATCTTTTTTCCAATCATAAGAATAATTTTCATAATTGATATATTCTTCCCATTTTGTAATATTAGTTTTGTTTTGATTTAAATTATTTATGTATTTATCAAATTCATCTGGATACATTGTTCCAGTTATTAGATTTTGTTCTATTGCATTTTTTATAGTCATATATGGACCAGAGTTAATCATCATTGTTGTATTTTCTTCAGTCCAATCTTTGGCATTAGAAATATCATTAACATAAGTTTCATAAAAATCATCAAACAGTTTACCATAATTTTCCTTAAATGCATTTGACATTGTTTCCCTAGTAAGATTTTCTCCTGCTGTTTTAAAATCACTTGTTTTTACAACTTCTGTAACAATTGAAAGTGTATCAAGAAGTTGTTTTATATAGTTTACTTCTAAATTAAATCCTTTGAGGTCTAAACTACCCATATTGTGCGTATATATTTCATCTGCCATGGAAATTAAATAATAATCTGATCCAGATATTTCATTTTGTGAATAAACAATGATTTTTTTACCGCTTTGTTTTAAATCTAGTAAAGCATTAAACATTTCTTTTCTCTTCCCAAATCCTGCTTTAACATTACCCAAATTAATAATTAAACCATCTATAGAATCATCGTTTGTTATCTTATATATGTTATCAATCCATTTTTTTAATTGGGTCCCAACTGTATTTTGATTATCAACAAATGGAATATTTATTTCAAAAAGAAAATCAAAAGGAGAGAGGGTTGGTTCTTCTTCGATGAAATAACCATCTAAATCCATTAAAACATAATTTTCTTTCTTATTATTTGTAAAATTTATATTTGTTTTAGAAGTTTGAGAATATTCAAATAGGACAAGTGATGTTGAGCTACTATTTAATCCATAAAATGTATTTGAAGGATAGGTATTTAGTTGTGCTCCTTTATTACCAATATTAAAAGATAAGTTTATTCCATAATTATCATCATAAGTAAAATATGATAAATCAATACCGGGAGTAATAGATAAGTTTATAAAATACTGTTCCTGAAAAGAATCATCAATTATATTATTAGTTTTATCGTATCCTAGAGTAAAATTCGAATTTCTTAAATAAGAATTCGAATTATTAAATATTTTCTTTATTTCAAATGGTTTAATTGCAAATCCATATCGTTCGTATTTATATTCTTCATTACTATGGTTATCATATGTTGTTGTTGCTAAAGATAAAAAATCAAAAGGTCTATATAATATGCCAAATGAGTAGTCTCTCTTTTTATTTAATTTAAAGCCAGTATATAGATTGTTTACTGTTTCGATTCCATACCCAATAGAATAGTTATAGGAAGAATTATCATAATATAATTCATAACCAAATCCAGAATTATTTCTACCTGTGATACTAATATAATAGTTATCTTCTTCAAGTCCTTTGAAAACAAATGCATTTTGGTTTCCTCTATTAAATCCTAATCCAGCTGGATTTAAGTTTAATGCATCTAAATTATCTGATGTGGTTATTGATGTCCCGCTCCAAATATAAGTGTTTTGATTTTGTGATAATAAAAGGGAAAATAAAAAGAATAAAATTATTGATGTTTTTTTCATATGAAATACCTTTAATTTAAGTAGTATAATTTAGTATAAATTCTTAACAATTAATAAATAATAAAGAAATTAATATCATGGATAAAGTTTGTATTTTAGGAACAGGGAAGCAGGGTACTGCAGCTGCATATGATCTTTTGTTGTATGCTAAGCCAAAAAAAATGATTCTATTGGATTCAATTGAAATTTCATTGAAAAGTTGTCTAAGTAAAATTGAATCGGTTAAATCTTTTAAAACAGAAATTATTTTAAAAAAAATAGATTTGAATAATAAAAATGAATTAATAAGTATTTTAAAAGATTATGATATTATGTTAAGCGCTGTTCCATATCCTTTTAACCCTATGTTAACAAAAGTTGCAATTGAATCAAATATTTCAATGGTTGATTTAGGAGGACATACCAAAAATGTTATTAAACAATTATCTTATCATAATTTAGCTAAAGAAAAAAATATTTCAATAGTTCCTGATTGTGGAATGGGACCTGGTATGAATATCACTATGGCGCTTCTTGCTATGGAGCAATTTGATAAGCCAGAAGAAATCTTTATATGGGATGGAGGATTACCGCAAAACCCTAAACCACCGTGGAATTATTCACTGTTTTTTAATATTCAAGGTTTGACAAATGAATATGATGGAAATGCATCATTTATTAGAAATGGAAAAATAGAAGAAGTTAAATGTTTTGAAGATATTGAAGAATTAGAGTTTGATGATATAGGAATCTTAGAAGCTGCAGTCACTTCAGGAGGTTTATCAACAATGCCTTGGACATTTGAAGGAAAATTGAAAAGATTAGAGAATAAAACATTGAGATATAAAGGCCATTGGGAACAAATGAAATCATTTAGAGAGTTAGGGTTGTTTAGCGAAGAAAAAATTAATTTTAAAAATTTAAATTTTACTCCTAGAGAATTTTACCATTCATTATTAGAACCTAAGCTTGGATATGACGATAGATTAGATATTTGCTTAATGAGAGTTGATGGTTATGGATTAAAAGATAATCAAAAAGATTCTGTTCGTTATGAAGTTATTGAAAAATATGATGTTAGAACTAAGTTTATGGCAATGGAAAAATGGACTGGGTGGCATGCTTCAATTGTTATGCAAAAAATAATGGATGGAACAATTAAACCTGGTGCTTATGCAATAGAAAAAGCATTATCAGGACATGATTTTTATAATGAAATAATTAAAAGGAATTATAATATTAAATTTTCAAAAATTAATTAATTTCTTTGAATTTTTTTTCAACTTTGATTGCATTTTTTAATACTATATCCCATGATTCAGTATACTCTATAGGATCTTTCAAGCCAACCTTATTAAAAGCAAGTATTCTCTCTATATCAGATCCAGATTTACCCGATGATATTCCACTTTTATTAGGGTTGTAACTTGTAATAGTATTTTTAAAAATAGTAGTAAGGTTTATATTTAATTTTTCACATGATTTTTTAGCATCTAATAATATTTGAGATTTATCTAATTTTAAATAGGGAAGTATTAATTCTACTTTATCACTATCCCAATTTCCTTCTGTAAATGAGTTGAAAAGTTTTTTATAAAATCCTTCTCTGCAATCTGGGTAAATTGTATGGTCTCCTGAGTGAACACCCAGTGAAATTACAATTTTTTTATTAAATTGTTTTGATAAGGTAATTGCATAGCCGTATAAAATAGATGAAAAAATTGCATTTCTATTTGGAACGAATGTTGACTTCATATTTTCTTCTTCATAGTGGCCTTCAGGAACATCTATATTACTAGATGTTATTGAGGATGAAAGTAAGTTAACACAATCTGATAGATTAATAATTTTATGATTTATATTATAATTTTTAGATTGTAAATATTGGATGTTTTTTTTTGCTTTTTGGATTTCAATTTTATGCTTTTGTCCATAATCATATGAAATAGCGAATATTTCATAATTATTTTTTAGTAATTTTAGAAGTAATGATGTGGAATCCATTCCTCCGCTTAGGCATAATGCTGCAACCTTATTCACCTTTGTAAATAATTCCTGTCCCATGATCTTCAGATAATTTTACTTTAATCAATCCAGGTAACTGATTTTGAAGTTTATCCCATATCCATTTACAAAGATATTCACTTGTAGGATTACTTAAATTATGTATGTCATTTAATAATTTATGATCAATTATATTAAGAATTGATTTTTTTACAATTTTATCTATATCAAAAAAATCAATTACAAACCCATTATTATCTTTTATTTTTCCTTCGACATATATAGTTAAATTAAAGGTATGTCCATGTGTTTGTTTGCATATGTGATCATCTGATAATTTTGGAAGATGTCTTGCCGCATGGAATCTAAATGTTCTATATACTATCATTATTTTTTACTTTTTTTTCTTATTGTTTTTTCAATTATAGACCACATTGCTTTTGGTATTTTATCCAAAAATGAGAACTGTCCTGCATTATAAGTCCATTCACCTCCATCAAGTGTTACTATTTCTCCTGTCATGTAAGCAGAATAATCAGATAATAAATATCCTGCTAAATTAGATAGTTCTTGATGTTCACCCATTCTTTTTAATGGAATCCTTTTTGTTATATTTATAAATTTAGAAAATCCAGGAGGAACAAGTCTATCCCAGGCACCTTTTGTTGGAAATGGTCCCGGTGCTATAGCATTACATCTTATATTATATTTTGCCCATTCTGCTGCTATTGATCTTGTCATAGATGAAACTCCTCCTTTTGCGCATGCTGAAGGAATGACATATCCTGATCCTGTAAAAGCATATGTTGTTGTTATATTTAATATAGTTCCTGGAATTTTATGCTTAATCCATTTTTGCCCTAAAAGAAGTGTATAATATGTTGAACCCTTTAATACAATATCAATAATTGCATCAAAAGCACCTGGAGTTAATCTTTCTGTAGGACTAATAAAATTCCCTGCTGCATTATTAATTAAACAATCAATTGATTTAAAATGTTTAAAACCAGTATCAATTACATTTTTAACATCATCATGATTTCTAACATCTCCAGCAATTGCTAAAGTACTATCTTTAGAAATTTGATTAAATTCTTTAGCTGTTTTATCAATTACTTCATGTCTTCGGCTTGTTATAATGATTTTAGCTCCAAGCTTAACTAAATACTCTCCTATAGATTTTCCAAGCCCAGTTCCACCACCGGTAATTAATACTACTTTATTTTTAAAAGTATCTTTTGGTAACATCCCTTGATTATACATATTGTTCTAATACTCCTTTTATTACTTGATTAATAATAATAATAATAAATAGATTCAACACTTAAAATTATTAAATTTATACAATATAATCTTGGAGTTTATTTATAATGAGTCAAAAATTATTATTCGAAGTAAAAAAAACATCAATTGATAAAGTAAGAACAAACTTATTTATTTCTTCTGTTTTTAAAAATGAAGAAGTTAATAAATCATTTCATAGCTTTTTTGGTAGGACACTTGAAAGTGCGATAAAAACAGATTCTTTCAAAGGAGATTTAGGTAAAAAAATTGAGTTGTATTTTGATGGGAAAATAAGTAAAATTGCAGTTTATGGTTTAGGCTTAAAAAATAAATTTGATTCTGATGAATTAAGATCTTTAGCTGCTAATATTATTCGGAATGTAGAGCTAAATAAAGTTTCTTCAGTATCAATTGATTCTAATTCTTTTGGATTAGATAAATCAGATAATGCACAAGCATTTGCTGAAGGTTTGTTATTAGGTCAATATAAATTTTTAGATTATAAATCAAAACAAAATAAACCTTCACTTAAAAACGTAACATTTATTGGCAATGCAAACTTAAATAGTTTAAATAAAGGGCTTATTATTGGTGATTCAGTTAATTATGCTAGAGATTTAGGAAATCATCCTGCAAATATATTAACTCCTACTTATTTAGCAAATGAAGCTAAGGAAATTTCAAAGACTAAAAACTTTAAAGTTAAAATTATTGATGTTAAAGAATTTCAAAAATTAGGGTTAGGATCTTTTTATAGTGTTGCTAGAGGTGCAAAAGAGCCAGCTAAGTTTATAATTGTTGAATATTCTGGAGGGAAGAAAGGAGATAAACCTTTTGGTCTTATAGGAAAGGGTTTAACCTTTGATACAGGTGGTATTTCATTGAAGCCACCTCCAGGTATGCATGAAATGAAATTTGATATGTGTGGCGGAGCAACTGTTTTCGGATTGATGAAAGCTGTCGCTGCTTTACAACCTAAATTGAATATTATTTTTGCTGTTGGTGCAAGTGAAAATATGCCAGGTTCTGATGCATCTAGACCTGGAGATATTGTAAAAGCTTATAATGGAAAAACTATTGAAATATTAAATACAGATGCTGAAGGAAGATTAGTGTTAGCTGATGTGTTATCATATATAGACGAAAAATATAAACCAAGTGCAATGATTGATTTTGCTACACTTACTGGAGCAGTTTTAGTTGCATTAGGTGATAGGGCAAGTGCTATTATGGGTAATGATGAAAAATTAATTAATGAAGTTAAAAAAAGCAGTTCATCTTCTGGTGAAAAAGTTTGGGAATTACCACTATGGGATGAATATTCAAAAGATATAAAATCTTCAGTTGCTGACTTAAGAAATCTAGGTCGACCTAGATTAGCAGGAACTATTTACGCGGGAGCATTTCTTAAAGAATTTGTAGGGAATACTTCATGGGTTCATTTTGATATTGCCGCAACAGCATGGGGTCCTAAAGAACCTGCATATATGCCAAAAACTGGTGCAACAGGTGTAGCTGTAAGATTAGTTTATGATTTAATTGAAAAAAAAGTCTAAATAAATATATGGCGATGTAGCTCAGTTGGTTAGAGCACCGGAATCATAATCCGGGTGTCCGGGGTTCGAGTCCCTGCGTCGCCACACTTTTAATACAATGTCTAAAATATTATTTCTATATTCACTCCTTATCTTAGTATCATGTAGTACTAAAAATCACGAAATAACCTATCATGATAATGGAAATATTAAATATGATGTAGTTTATAAAGATAATAAGCTAGATGGATTTGCGAAAACGTATGATGCTAATGGAAATTTAATTAATAAATCTAATTATGTTAATAATCAATTACATGGTCAGTGGATAGATTATTATAAAAATGGTAATATTCAGCATATAATTCATTATAATTTTAATTTGAAAGATGGTAAAGAAATATGGTATTATAAATCTGGTAATACTAAATCTCAATTAATTTATAAAAATGGTGAAATTATTTCTGACATGATACGTTGGGATCAAGAGGGCAAAATTATTGCTGAATAAGTATGTTTATTTAATTTTATTATATAGTTTAATTATTGGTAAAGATATGTCAAAAAGTGATAATTATAAATATGATTTAAATGGAAGAGTTATTATCCCTTCAGATAATACAATTTTATCATTACCTCAAGATGGTGGTCTACTATGGAATAGATTAATTTTTGAAAAAAGCCCTTATCTATTACAACATGCATCGAATCCAGTTGATTGGTACCCATGGAGCGAGGAAGCCTTTGAGTTAGCAAAAGAACTTAATAAACCTATTTTTTTATCTATTGGATATAGCACATGTCATTGGTGTCATGTTATGGAACATGAATCATTTGAAGATAATGAAGTTGCGAGTTTGATGAATGATGCTTTTATAAATATTAAGATAGATAGAGAAGAGCGCCCTGATATTGATAATGTTTATATGGATGTTACACAAAAACTTACGGGAAGAGGTGGCTGGCCAATGACAATTATAATGACACCTGAAAAAATGCCATTTTTTGCAGGAACATATTTTCCTAAAAAATCAATACCTAAATATAATCGTCAAGGTATGCTTGATATTATCCCCCAAATTAAAGAATTATGGATTAATAAAAATGATAGTTTATTACAAAGTGCTAATAACATAATAGAAAATATAAATAAATCAAATATAACTTCAATTAATGATAATGTAAAATTAAGCGATACAATTTTAGACAAAAGTTTTTTATCTTTTAAGAATAGATTTGATGAAATTTATGGTGGATTTAAAAATTCAAGAAATAAGTTTCCTAAACCTCATGATTATAGTTTTTTATGTAAGTATTATTTAAAAACAAAAAACCAGGAAGCATTAGATATAGTTGTGAAATCTTTAGTAGAGATGAGGAAAGGTGGTATATATGATCAAATAGGTTTTGGTTTTCATAGATATTCTACAGATCAAAAATGGTTAGTTCCTCATTTTGAGAAAATGTTATATGACCAAGCTTTATTAATACATGCTTATTTGGATGCATATCAAATAACTAATAATCCAATATTTAGTAAAACAGTTCATGAGATTTGTAAATATGTATTAGAGACGATGACAGATAGTCAAGGTGGTTTTTATTCAGCTGAAGACGCTGATAGTGAAGGTGAAGAAGGAACATTTTATATTTGGAATAGTGAAGAACTCCAGATTATTTTAAATAATGAAGAATATTCATTTGTTTCTTCAAATTTGAATATAAATAATACTGGTAACTGTTTTGTAGAGGGAGAGAGGACAAATATCCCGCATCTATCAAGTTTTATGAATGAACTTGAAGAAAAGAAATTTAGTTTAATTAGAAAAAAAATATTTGATTATAGAGAATTAAGAGTACATCCTTTAAAAGATGATAAAATATTAACAGATTGGAATGGTCTAATGATATCAGCACTTTCAAGAGCTTCAATATTATTGGATAGTCCTGAATATTTAAAAGCGGCAGAAAAGAGTGCAAATTTTATTATTAATAATTTGATTGTTGATGAGCAAAGATTACTAAAAAGATTTAGGAATAATGAATCTGGAATAGATGGCATGATTGAGGACTATGCTTTTTTTATATGGGGTTTAATTGAATTATATCAGTCTACATTTAATGATAAGTATATTGAGTTGGCTGCTAGATTATCAGATTACCAAATTGAACATTTTTGGGATTTTGAAAATGGTGGTTTTAATTTTACTTCTGATTTAACTGAAAAATTAATTATAAGTAGTAAAGAGATTTATGATGGGGCAATTCCATCTGGTAATTCTGTTTCAGCATATAATTTTATTAGATTAAGTAGAATATTATCTAGATATGATTATGAGGATATTTCTTTAAAAATATTTGATACTTTTTCTTCTAAATTAAATAGGTATAGTTCTGGAAGTACTATGTTACTACAAGCTATAAGTTTTGTTGAAGGCCCATCTTATGAAATTATTATTGCTGGTGATGCTAATAAATCACAATCATTAATAAAATATATACAAAATCATATTCAACCAAATAAAGTTATTATATTAAAATCTTCAAGTAAGATATTTAATTATTTAGATTTATATAAGAGTAAGATCGATGGAAGCCCATTAGTCTATGTCTGCCAAAATTATTCTTGTAAATTACCAACAGATGATATGAACAAAATCAATGAAATGTTGAAATGATTAGATCAAATCGATTTCTTTTAATAAAGTTTTAAACCAGTCTTTATTAGTATTAAATGGTTTTCCACCTTTAATTCTTTTAAAGTTTATACAACTTAGCTTATCATTATCATCATCTATGCCAATAACACCAGAAATTGATTCTATTGCACATTCTACTCCAAGTTTAGCATGATTATTAATCAATTCTAAATCTTCTTTATTAGGTGGTGCTGATCTTGAAAAATAACCACTTTTTTGAACTAAAACTTTATCACAATTCAATTTATTTTTAAAATAATTGGAATACCAAATACCAGGATTTATTTCATCTAATCTAACATGACCAAATGCATCTCTCTTTATATTTTCACCGTTTTGTTCTTTCTCCTTAACAATATTATCAATCCCTGCACCTTCACATAAAAAAATATTAACACAATCATATTTATTCATTATTTCATTTAATCTAACAGATTCTGCATTAAGGTCAAATTCTTTTTCTGGAATGTATACTGCATGAATTGCCCATTTATTTTTATCTAATCCAATATTTTTAATAAATGATTTTTTATTTAAATTTTTCATATATAAATATGCACTGTATGCAGTAAGCCAACCACAATGTCTTCCCATTACTTCATGAATAATAAGCTGTCTTGAACTTGTTGTATTTTCATTAACAATATTTTCAAAGAATCTGCTTGTGTTTTCAGCTGCTGTATATGCTCCTAATGTTTGTTTAAGAGGGATAATATCATTATCTATAGTTTTAGGTAGTCCTACTACAGTTAATTTATAGTTATGTTTATTTAAATATCCTACTAAATCTGCAGCAGTAGTATTAGTATCATCACCACCTACTGTATGTAGTATATCAATTTTATCTTTTACTAATTGTTTTGCAGCTATTTCTAGAGGTATTTCATTAGGTTTTATGTAATTGTTCTTAATGCAATCTTTAATATTTGATAGCTTTACGCGACTATTACCAATAAAAGATCCCCCAAATAAATAGATATCATCTTCATATTCATGTAAATCTTTTGGTATTTTTATAGACTTACCTTTAAGTAAACCTTTGTAACCATTTAAATAACCAATGAATTCAACACTTACATCAGAATTATTATAAAATTTTATTAAGCTTACAATAGATGCAGAAAGACAAGGTGCTATACCTCCAGCTGTTAAAAATGCAACTTTCATTATTTTATAAAGTTAGTATGTGTAAATTTAAGCATTAGAATTTTTAATTTTATTTTTAAATAAGTAACCAAATTTATGGATAATAATAACAATAATAAAATAGATATTGATAAAGATGAAATAAGAGATTGGATTGATTCTTTAAAAAGTCTCGTTCAATCAAGAGGGAAAAATGTTGCTAAACAAATTATAAATAAAGTTATAGATGAGACAAAGAATATCGGTTTAGATATTCAGAATACTCTAATTACAGATTATACAAACACTATTTCTTTAGATAACCAAGTTGCTTATAAAGGTGATAGAGAAATAGAAAGAAAAATAAAATCTATTATAAGATGGAATGCTATGGCAATGGTTGTAAGAGCTAATAGAGAAAATGAAGGAATTGGTGGTCATATATCTTCTTTTGCATCATCAGCTAGTTTATATGAAGTAGGGTTTAATCATTTTTTTAAGGGACCAAATAATAAAGATGGTTCAGATATCATTTATTTCCAAGGTCATGTTTCTCCAGGTATTTATTCTAGATCTTATTTAGAGGGAAGATTTACAGAAAAACATTTAAATAATTTCAGAAGGGATTTGAATGATGGATTGACATCTTATCCGCACCCATGGCTTATGCCAGATTATTGGCAATTTGCTACAGTCTCTATGGGTTTAGCATCAATTCAAGCAATTTATCAAGCAAGATTTATGCATTATTTAAATGATAGAAAATTAATAAAAAATAATAATACTAAAATTTGGGCATTTTTAGGTGATGGCGAAATGGATGAGCCTGAATCTCTTGGTGCTATAACCTTAGCATCTAGAGAAAAGTTAAATAATCTTATATTTGTTATAAATTGTAATTTACAGAGATTGGATGGTCCCGTTAGAGGAAACGGTAAGATAATACAGGAGCTTGAGGGAGCATTTCGTGGAGCTGGATGGAATGTAGTAAAAGTAATTTGGGGATCGCAATGGGATAATTTATTTGAAAAAGATGAGAATAATATATTGATAGAACATTTAAACGATATGACAGATGGTGAACTATTAAAATATATAGTTGAAGGTGGCAAGTATTTTAGAGAAAATTTTTGGAATAAAGATCAAGAGTTAAGTAATATTGTTAAAGATTTGTCTGATGAAGAATTAGAAAATTTAAAATTTGGTGGTCATGATCCTGCTAAAATTTATACAGCATATAGTAATGCGATTAGTCAAACAGATAAACCAACAGTTATTTTAGCACAAACTATAAAAGGGTATGGATTAGGTGAAGCTGGTGAAGGAAGAAATATTACTCATCAGCAGAAAAAATTAAATGAAGAAGAATTATTAAAATTTAGAACACATTTTGATATACCCTTAAGTGATAAAGAGTGTGGTGATGCACCATTTTATAAACCTCATCAAAAAAGTGAAGAAATTAAATATTTATTAGAAAAAAGAAATAATTTAGGTGGTTTTTTACCATTTAGATCTAACAATTGTAATCCTTTAAAAGCTCCCAAACTTGATAGTTTCCAAGAATTGCTTGATGGTTCAAATAAAAGAGAAATGTCAACTACTATGGCTTTTGTTAGACTTTTAACTATACTATGTGATGATTCTATTATTGGTAATAATGTAGTTCCTATTATTCCTGATGAGGCCAGAACATTTGGTATTGATCCTTTATTTAGAAAAATTGGTATTTATTCACATCAAGGACAACTTTATGATCCCGTTGATTCAGATCAGTTTTTATATTATAAAGAAGCTCAAGATGGACAAATACTTGAAGAAGGTATTAGTGAAGCTGGCTCCCTATCTTCTTTTATCGCAGCAGGTACTGCATATTCAAATTATAATGTAAATATGATTCCATTTTTTATTTATTATTCTATGTTTGGTTTCCAGAGAGTGGGGGATTTAATATGGGCTGCTTCTGATATGAGAACTAAAGGGTTTTTAATAGGAGGAACAGCAGGTAAAACAACATTAGCTGGTGAAGGACTCCAACATCAAGATGGTCATAGTCATTTGTTTTCTTCTACAGTTCCCAATTTGAAATCGTATGACCCTGCATTTTCTTATGAAATTGCAATTATAATTCAATATGGTTTAAAAGATATGTATGAATGGCAAAATAATGTTTTTTATTATATAACTATAGAGAATGAAAACTATATACATCCCCCTTTGCCAAGTTATGATATTGTTGATGATGTTATAAAAGGTATGTATTGTCTTGAAGATAATTCAAAAAGTAAAAAAATTAAAGTTCAATTACTAGGGAGCGGACCAATGTTAAATGAAGTATATAAAGCTGCGGAAATATTGAAAAATGATTGGGATATTGATAGCTCAATTTGGTCAGTTACTAGTTATTCAGAATTACATAAAGAAGCTGAAGATATTTATAGATGGAATAATTTGCATCCAAACAGTCCATCTAAAAAATCTTATTTAGAGAAATGTTTACAATTTACTAATGGGCCAGTTGTTGCTGTAAGTGATTATGTTAAACTTGTAGCTGAACAAATTGCTCCTTATATTGATTGTCCTTTTATTTCATTAGGTACAGATGGGTTTGGAAGAAGTGAGACGAGAGAAAAATTAAGAGATTTTTTTGAGGTAAATAAATATTATATTGTTCTTTCCACAATAAATCTGTTATATAAAAATGAAATATTAAGAAAAGACTATCTAAATAAGGCTATAAAAAAATATAAAATTGATATTAATAAACCAAATCCAAAATCTATTTAAATGTTAATTAATAAAATAGTTAATATTATATGTTAAATTTTTAAGAATATTATGAATTTTAATCTACCAGATATAGGCGAAGGAATTAAGGATGTATCAGTTACTGATATCCTAGTAAAAGAAAATCAACAATTAAATAAAAATGACAATGTTATTATTGTAGAATCTGAAAAGACATCTATGGAAATACCTGTTGATTTATCAGGAAAAATAAAAAAAATACATGTTGAAATTGGAGCTAAAATTTCACCAGGTGATTTAATTTTATCATTATATTCTAATTCTGTTAAAAACATTAAAAAGGGAAAGGCGACTACTATCAAAAAAAAATCACTTGAAACTAGTGATCAAAACAATCATAAGGATATTATTGAAGTTATTGAATATCATGAAAAGGATAGCAACTTAGAAAGTGAATCTATTATTTATGCCAGCCCTTCTGTTAGGAAATTAGCGAGAGAATTAAGTTGTAATTTAAATGAAATTAAAGGTTCAGGGAAAAATGGACGAATTACTTTAGAGGATGTTAAAAATAGTAAAAATAATTTATCTAATATTCCTGTTAATATTGATAATAATACAGATAATGTGGATGAAATCTACAATTTGTGTTCTACGTGGGGCTTATGTGAAAAAATAAGATTAAATAACATTAAAATAACAACAGGTAAAAGGCTTCATCAATCATGGTCATCTATTCCTCATGTAACACAATTTGATGAGTGCGATATGACTGAATTAGATAAAATTAGAAATATTATTAAAAATAAAGATAAAAACTCAAAAGTCTCATTTGTTTCATTTTTTATTAAAGCTGCTGCTATTGGATTAAGAGATTTGCCTCTATTTAATACATCTTTAAGTGAATCTAAAGATTATATAATCCAAAAAAATTATTATAATATTGGAGTAGCAGTGGATACTGATAGAGGATTAGTTGTTCCTATTATCAAAAATGTAGATAAGAAAAGTATTAAGCAAATAAATACAGAATTATTACTTTTAATAAATAAAGCAAAAAATAAACGTCTAACTATTGATGATATGTCAGGTGGTTGTTTTACCATTACAAGCCTTGGAGGTATTGGAGGAAAATTCTTTACTCCAATTATAAATCCTCCGGAAGTTGCAATTTTAGGTATTTCAAAAATGGATATTAAGCCTGTGTTTATAAAAAATAAATTTAAAGCACGTAAAATTCTTCCTATATCTTTATCATATGATCATAGGATTATAGATGGTGCAGCAGCAGCAACGTTTACTAACCTTTTTTCTAAATTAATATCATTACCAAAACTATTGAATGGATAATACGGTAAATACAGAATTAGTAGTTATAGGGTCAGGTCCTGGAGGCTATACGGCGGCTTTTAGAGCAGCAGATTTAGGAGTAAGTGTAACTTTGGTGGATAAGAGCAGCTCTCTTGGTGGTGTATGTTTAAATCGAGGATGTATTCCCTCTAAGTCATTATTACATATAAGTAAAATTATCAACGAAACAAAATCTTCTTCAGATATTGGATTAAGTTTTAATAATCCTAAAATTGATATAGATAAAATTCATAAATGGAAAAATAAAATCATTAGTAATTTAAATAATGGTATAGATTCCTTAGCAAAAGCTCGCAAGATTAATGTTATTAATGGAACTGCAAAATTTTTATCAGCAAATGAACTTTCAATTATTGATAATCAGAAAAAGACTATTTCATTAACATTTGATAATTGTATAGTAGCAACAGGTTCAAAATCTACTGTTATTCCAACTTTAAATAAAAAACATCCCTCAATATTATATTCAAAGGATGCTTTAAATTTTATAAAAGTGCCTAATAAATTACTAGTTATTGGCGGTGGATATATTGGCCTTGAACTTGCAACGGTATTTAATAGTTTAGGTTCAAAAATTACAATTGCTGAATTTCTTCCTTCATTATTATCTATGGTAGATGAAGATTTAATCAAGCCTTTAGTAGATGAATTTACAAGTAATTGTGATAACATTTATTTATCTACAGAAGTAACCAGTCTCATTCCACAAAATGATAATTCTGTTGTAGCATCTTTCAAACAAGATGATAAAGAATTTAAAGATGTTTATGATAATGTTTTAATCTGTGCAGGAAGAAGTCCTAATACAGAAAAATTAAATCTAGGGAAAGCTGGTATTCAATTAGATACAAAGGGATTTATTCCAGTTAATCAACAAAGAAGAACATTAATACCAAATATATATGCAATTGGTGATGTTACAGGTAACCCTATGCTTGCTCATAAAGCTTCTCACGAAGGAAAAGTTGCAGCTGAAGTTATTGCTGGAGAAAATAGTATTTATGATCCTATTGCAATTCCATCGGTTATTTATACTAGTCCTCAGATTGCATGGGCAGGTTTAACAGAAAAAGAATTGAATGAACAATCTATTAAGTATAATAAAGCTGAATTTCCTTGGGCAGCAAATGGTAGAGCTATGACAATGAATGCTACTATTGGTAAAACAAAAATTCTTACTAATATAGATAAAACTCAAATATTAGGTATTGGAATTGTTGGAGATAATGCTGGTGATTTAATAAGTGAAGCAATGCTAGCTTTAGAAATGAATGCTATTCCTGATGATATTGGAATGACTATTCATCCTCATCCTACATTGTCAGAAACTATTGCAAATGCTTCAGAAATTCTTACAGGTTCAATAACTGAATTATATATTCCAAAAAAATAATTTAACATTCAATAACATTAACAGCTAATCCACCTTTTGAAGTTTCTTTATATATTTCTTGCATATCTTTACCTGTATCCATCATTGTTTTAATTACTTGATCAAGTTTTATTTTATTATTGCCTTTTATAAGCATAGATAATCTTGATGCATTAATTGATTTTACAGCTCCTATTGCATTTCTTTCAATACATGGAATTTGTACTAATCCTTTTACTGGGTCACATGTAAGACCTAGATTATGCTCCATTCCGATTTCAGCTGCTGCTTCTATTTCTCTAATATTACCTCCTAAAGCGCTAACTAGTCCTCCTGCAGCCATAGAACAAGCTACACCAACTTCACCTTGACATCCAACTTCAGATCCAGATATTGATGCATTCTTTTTATATAAGATTCCTATTGTCCCTGCTGTAAGAATAAAGCGTATAATACCTTCATTACTTGGTTTTTTAGTAAATTTAAGATAATATTTAATGACTGCTGGGATAATACCAGCTGCTCCATTTGTTGGAGCTGTTACTATTTTCCCCCCAGATGCATTTTCTTCATTGACAGCCATAGCATATACATTCACAAAGTCCATAGCTTTCAAAGGATCAATTTTTCTACTTTTTGTAAGTTTTTTATATATTGATGGTGCTTTTCTTTCTACATTCAAGCCACCTTCGAGAATCCCATGATTTTTCAAACCATTGTTTATACATTCATCCATTGTATTCCAAACATTTAAAATTTTTTTTCTTAATTTAATTTTTGAAATATTTAGCAACTCATTTTGCATCGTGATTTCATGAATATTCATATTATTTTTTTTACAAATGGATATAAGGCTATCGCAGCTATTATATTCATAGGGTGATTTATTAGTTGTTATAAAAGTTTTTCTTTCTCCTTTTATTTTAATAAACCCACCACCAATAGAATAGTATGTTTTTTTTATGATATTTTTTTTATTTTTATATCCATTTATTTCAAGTGTATTACTATACTTTGTTGGTATTTTTTTTGTATCAAATTTTATGTTTTTATTTTCATAAAAAGGTATTGAGTTATTTAAAGTTATTTTAATAGTGTTAGTTTTTTTTACTGTTAAAATAGTTTTTTTAATATCTTTTGAAGTTACTTTTTCAGGACAATAGCCAGATAAACCTAATATTATTCCTTTATCTGTTCCATGAGCCTTTCCTGTAAAAGCTAGAGAACCAAATAATTTTATATCAATACGATCAATCTCTGATTGTAGGGATTTTTTAATTATTAAATCTCTAAAATGTTTCCCCGCAATCATTGGTCCCATAGTATGAGAGCTTGAAGGACCTATGCTTACTTTGAAAATATCAAATATGCTGTACATTAATATTAATTAATTGGTTTTTGATTTAAATAATTATCTAAAACTTTTTCATAAAGTGTCATGCCATGTTGAGGATTTTGTTCTTTAAATCTATTTGTTATAAAATTAGATAGTAGCTGTTGTATGCCTGTAGATAGAGGACCATATTTTTTCATGTCTTCTTTTTTTTTATCTCTTTTAATAGGTTTTCTAGATTCTTCTGCTAAATTGACTAAAATTTTATAAGATAGGATTTCTTTTTCTTCATCTGTTTTATTTTTAATTTTTTCAAATTCTTTCCCAGGAAGAGTTTTCGGTTTATTTCTTTGTATTTTATCTATAATTAAGCCAATAAAGCCCATTGATAATCCTATATAGCCTAATGCTTCAACTTGAACATTGTAATTTTTATTTTTTATTCCAATCAATCCTAATGCAATAGCACTATAACTAATATATTTTAAACTATTTTTATGTAATGCTTCACCTTCAATGACCAGCTTTTCAAGATATTTTGATGGTGGAATTTCTTTTTGCCATATTTCTTGAGGAAATGAAAATGAAAATAAAAAAATAATTAGATAAAATATTTTATTCATTTAAGAATATTTGCATTTGTTTTATTCTTCTTGAGGAAGATTTTTTAATAATAATTTGTCCTATATCTAAAAATAAATGTTCATTTTCGTGAGGAATTCTTCCAATTTTATTGATTATATATCCACCTAGTGTTTCATAGTCACCTTCAGGTATAATGTTACCAAATTTATTATTAAATATATTACATTCAATTTTTGCATTAACAGATATTGAACCATCATCATTTTTATTCATTTTTATTTCATCATAATCAAATTCATCTTCAAAATCTCCAAATAACTCTTCAAAAATATCCTCTATAGTTACTAACCCTGCTGTCCCTCCATGTTCATCAATAACTATTGCTATTGATAAGTTCTTTTCTTTTAATTCTTCCATTAAATCATTCACAGGCTTTGAAAATGGAACAGTTAGAGTTTCTTTTATAATTTCAGATAAATTTTTTGGTTTAGAATAAAGATCATATAAATAAATCATGCCTATTATATTATCAATGTTTTCTTTATATACAGGAAGTTTTGAATGACCTGAATCAATAAATATATGAGCAATTTCATCTAAGCTTAACTGGTCTGATATTGCTGAAATATCAGTCCTTGGAGTCATTATTTCTGATACATTTTTAGTACTATATTCAAAAATATTAGATATGATTTCTTTTTCACCAGATTCTATTGAAGTATCATCATCTGCTTGTTCGTATACATTCTTGACTTCTTGTCTCTTTATATTCTTTTTTTCACTTTTTATATTTAAATAGATTTCTTTATTGAAGATATTTAATTTATTGAAAATAAATACTATGGGATAAAATAGATAATAAAATAAAATCATTATAGGTGATAGTATCATTAACATAATGTTTGCATACTCTCGTATTATTGTTTTTGGAATAATTTCACCAAACAATAGAATAATTATTGATATCGGAATAAATGTAAGAGATGATGAAATAATATTATTGTTAATTAGATAAACAGTAAAAAAAGATGAACAAAGAATATTTGATAAAGTAGTCCCAATTAACGTAACTATTAAATATTTAGATTTATTTTCTAAAATTTTCTTTGTTATTGAACCTAATTTATATTTTTGTTTTATCCAAACATCTATCTGTAGTTTATTTGCGGTTATAAGCGCAATTTCTAAACTAGAAAATATAATTGATAATATTAGTCCTATAATTGTTAAGTTTAACTCAAACATCATTAGAAAATTTAAAGTATTTTAACAATTTCTAAAAGAAATATGACAAAAATTACAGAAACTAAAAATCCACAATCAAATAACTTAGATAATATGTCTATTTATAAAATCATTGAATTAATGAATATTGAAGATAAGAGAATACCTGTAATAATTGGAAAAAATTTACATGTTATAGAAAAGGTTATTAATAATGTTATTAATTCTTTTGAATCTAATGGAAGGTTATTTTATATAGGATGTGGTACTAGTGGAAGATTAGGAGTTTTAGATGCTTCTGAATGTCCTCCTACTTTCAAAACAAATCCATTTCTTGTTCAAGGTGTTATAGCTGGTGGTTATGGTGCTTTGTCTAAATCCATTGAAGGTGCAGAAGATTCATTTGATGATGGAAAAAAAATAATATTAGATAAAAAAATTAAGCAATCTGATGTTGTTATAGGTATTTCAGCAAGTGGATCTGCCAAATTTGTTTTAGGAGCTTTATCAAAATCTTTTGAATTAGGAGCATATACTAGCTTAATTACTTTTAACAATTTTAACGGAGATGACTATTATATAAATGATATTATTTCTTATAATTTAGGACCTGAAATAATTTCTGGTTCAACAAGGATGAAAGCTGGTACAGCAACTAAAATGATTTTAAATATGATTTCAACAACCTCTATGATTAAATCAAACAAAGTTTATAAAAATTATATGGTTGATTTGAAAGTAAGTAATGAGAAATTAAAAAATAGAGCTATAAATATAATATCAGATATTACAAAATTAGATATTATAAAATCTTCTTCTTTATTAAAGTTAGCAAAAAATGATGTTAAAGTTGCTTTAGTAATGAATCACACTAATTTGTCTTATGATTTATCTTGTGAATTGCTAGAAAAAAATAAAGGTAAATTAAGAAATATTTTAAAATGAAAGTTATAGGTTTGATGTCAGGAACATCTATGGATGGTTTAGATTGTTGTTATGCCGATATTTCTATAAATAAAAATTATGATTTTAAATATAATATAATTGATTTTAAAACAGTCAAATTTAAGAAAAAATTACGTGGGCTTATTAAACAGTCAATTGGATCACACGATGATGTTTTATTAAATAATTGTAGTAATGAATTAGGCTGTGTTTTTTTAGAAATTGTAAAATCATTTATAAAAAATAATAAGTTTGATTTAATATCTATGCATGGACAAACAGTAAGGCATTTAAGTAAAATTGAATCAGTACAGATAGGAAATCCTGAAAACTTGTATGATTATTATAAAAAGCCGGTTATATATAACTTCAGAGAAAAAGATATTCTTCTTGGAGGTAATGGTGCTCCCTTAGTGCCTTATTTAGATTGGCTTCTATATAAAAACTCTAATAAAAATATAATTACTCTTAATATAGGTGGTATTTCTAATGTAACATTACTTCCAAAAGAATATAAAAGAGATGAGGTTGTAGGTTTTGATACAGGTCCTGGTATGTGTTTGATAGATTCTTATGTAAGTTTGATTTGGAATAAAAATTATGATGTAAATGGTGAATTAGCTAAAGTAGGCAATGTTAATTTTACTATGTTGGATTGTTTAATGAATGATCAATATATTAATAAATCTTATCCAAAGTCTACCTCAACAGAATACTATGATATTAATTTTTTAAATACTTTGTTAAATAAATTTGTTTATATAGAAAAATATTCTTTTTTAAGAACATTAGTTCATTTCACTGCATTGTCAATCTACAAAAATGTTGAATTTTTTATAAAAGATATTAAAGATTATAACTTAATTTTAAGTGGTGGTGGAATAAACAATTTAACTTTAATTTCTGATTTAAAAGATTTATTTAATAAGAATCAAATTTTTAATTCAAATGAGTTTAATAACATCGATAGAGATATAAAAGAAGGGCTATTAATGGCAGTTATGGGATATTCAAAATATAAGAATTTATATAATAATATGCCTTCGGTTACAGGTGCGTCTAAATATGAATCATACGGTATAATATATGAATAATAATATTTTTAGAGAATATGATATAAGAGGAATTGCTGATATTGATTTAGATAGTGATACAGTGTATTTAATTGGCAAAGCTTTTGGTAAATATTTAATTACTAATAGTCATAAATCTTTATCAATAAGTGGTGATGTAAGAAGAACAACTGACAGAATCAAAAAATCATTTATAAAAGGTGCTTTAAGTCAAGGTGTTGATATTTGTGATCTTGGAATACTTCCTACTCCAGTTAATTATTTTAGTCTATATAATACTAATATTGTCAACTCTGTTCAAATAACTGGTAGTCATAATCCTTCTGAATATAATGGTTTAAAGATTTCATTCAATAGAAAACCTTTTTATGGGCAAGATATTCAAACCTTGCTAAGAATTATAGAAAAAAATGAATTCATATCTAATTCTACTCCTGGGAAATTATTCCAAAATGACATATTAGATGATTATAAACAATATATGTATCAAAATATTAAAATAGATAAAAAACTAAAAGTTGTAATGGATTGTGGAAATGCAGTTGGTGGTATTATTGCACCAGAAATTTATAAAAATTTAAATATTGAACTAGAAGAACTCTATTGTGATGTAAATCCAGATTTTCCAAACCATCATCCAGATCCCACAGTTGATTCAAATCTTGATGATATGATTGATGTTATTAAATCAGGGATATATGACGTTGGAATTGCTTTTGATGGTGACGCTGATAGAATTGTAGCTGTTAGTGATAAAGGTGAAATTATTAGAGCAGATATATTATTAGCTTTTTTTCTAGAATTTATAGTAAAAAATGGTGATTCAGTAGTTTATGATGTTAAATGTTCAAAATCTTTAGAGGATATTATAGAAAAATTAGAAGCTAAGCCCATTATGTGGAAGACGGGACATTCATTAATTAAAAATAAAATGATTGATTCAAAATCAAAAATAGGAGGGGAGATGAGTGGTCATATTTTTTTCTCTGATAGATACTTTGGTTTTGATGATGGTATATATGTTGGTTTAAGATTATTAGAAATATTATCTAAAAGTAATTTTTTGTTATCTGAAATGATTTCATTGATTCCAAAATATTTTTCAACTCCTGAGATAAGAATTGATTGTGAAGATGATGATGAAAAAATTGCAGTATCATTAGATTTAATTGATTATTTTAAAAATAAATATGATTGTTGTGAAATTGATGGAGTTAGAATTAATTATCCTTATGGATGGGCATTAATAAGATCTTCTAATACTCAGCCAGTAATAGTTTTTAGATTCGAGGCAGATAGTCAAAATAATCTAGAAAAGATTAAAAATGAAGTATTGAATAAAGCTAAAGAATATAATTTAAATATAGATTCTATTGAATAAATTAATAAAAGATTATAAAAGTTTGATTGATTCTCGCTTAGAAATAGTTTATACTAATGGACCTAAATTATTAAAAGAACCTATTAATCATATTTTACATGGTGGAAAAAGAATAAGACCACTTTTATGTATGATAGTAAATGATGCTTGTAGTGGAAAAGTTGAAGAAGTTATTGACGTTGCTGTTTCTATAGAATTGTTACATATTTTTTCATTAGTTCATGATGATATAATGGATGGCGATCAACTTAGACATGGTATAAAAACAATTCATGAAAAATGGGATAATTCTATTGCTATTTTATCAGGCGATGCTATTTTAGCTTTGGCATTTAAGGGTTTAAATTCTAGCTCAAATTTAATTAAGCAAAAATTTAATAGTGCTCTTATAGCTGTTTGTGAAGGGCAGGCTCTAGATATAGAATATCAAGAATTAGATAAAATTTCACTTGATCAATATTATGATATGATAAATCTAAAAACTGGTCATATGTTAGGGTTATCTGCTGAAATAGGAGCATTAATTTCTAATGAAAGTAGTTATGAAGCAGGCACATATAAAAAAATGGGTTTGTTAATTGGAAAAGTATTTCAAATCCAGGATGATTTATTAGAAATTACATCTAGTTCAAACGCTATGGGTAAATCTTTATCCAGCGATATTTTATTAAATAAAAAAACATATTTAATGATAAAAGCGGAAAATAGTTTCCCAGGTTCATTAGACAACATATACAAGAGATATAGCAAAGATTTGAGTATTTTAAAAAATGAAATTAAAAATTTCTTATTTGATAATAAGATTATTGAAGAAACGGCAGATTATATCAGTGACATATTTAAAGAAGTAGATAAAATTTTAATTTCTAATAAACAATCAAATAGGAATATAATTGAATTAGTTAATTTTGTAAGGAGGAGAAAAGTTTGAATATAGAATCAATAAATAAATATGATAAAGATAATATGATTGAAGTTATAAAGGAATTATATGTTCATATAGAACATTCGTTTGATATTATTTCAGAATCAAATTTAAATCGAAGGAATAATGTTGATAATATATTGATTTGTGGTATGGGGGGGTCAGCAATTGGGGGTGATTTTGTTAGAACAGTTTTAAAAGATGATTTTAAAATTCCTATTTTTGTAAATAGAGATTATGACTTGCCAAATTGGGTATCTCAAAATACTCTCATTATTATATGCTCTTATTCTGGAAATACTGAGGAGACTATCTCATGTTATAATAGTACATTTGATAATAATATAAAGCCAATAGTAATATCAAGTGGTGGTCATATATTAGAAGATGCTAAGAAAAATAACTTTGATTTTATCAAATTACCAAAGGGGATACAACCTAGAGCAGCTTTTGGTTATTCTGCGTCATTATTATTATTGACCTTAGTGAAAATTGGTATTATTGATAAAAAATATAGTGACCAATTATTTAATTCAATTGAATCAATTAAAAATAATAGTTCTAAATATTCGAGTCTTTTAGATGGAAATGATGCTCTAGAATTATCTAAAATTATTTATAATAAATTTCCAATTATATATTGTACGCTAAATACAGAGGTTGTTGCTTTTAGACTTAGGTGTCAGTTAGCTGAAAATTCAAAAATTCTTTCATCTCATTTTGTATTGCCTGAACAAAATCATAATGAAATTGAAGGGTTTTCTAATAATGATATATCAAATTATATTATTTTATGGCTAAAAGATAAAAATGATAATGAAAGAACAATAAAAAGAATTGATATAACATCAAAGTTATTAAAAGATATAAAATACCAATTTGTTTATTCCGAAAAATCAGATTCTTTAATTGAAAGGTTATTTAATTTGATTTATTTATTTGATTGGGTAAGTTTTTATTGTGCTATATATCATAAAACTAACCCTACACCAGTTAATGCTATTTTAGAATTAAAATCATTAATGTCTAAATAATTAATGTTTAAATTTTGAAATTACTATTGATGCATTGTGGCCACCAAAGCCAAAATTATTTGATATTGCATGGTTAATAGTTCTGTTTATCCCTTTGTTTGGAGTATAATCTAAATCACATTCTGGATCTTTAGTTTTGTGATTAATTGTTGCAGTAATATATGAATTATTGATTGATTGTATTGTTGCTATTGCCTCTACACCTCCAGTAGCTCCTAATAGATGTCCAGTATATGATTTAGTTGAACTTATAGAAAGATTATAAGCATGATCTTTAAATAAACTTTTGATAGCTTGTGTTTCATGTAAATCATTGTAATATGTTGAAGTTCCATGAGCATTTATATAATCAATGTCTTTTATATCAATTTTTGCGTCATTAATAGCAAGTTTCATAGCTTCCCTTGCACCAGTACCATTTGGAGCAGGTGATGTTAGATGAAAAGCATCTGCGGTTGAGCCGTATCCTGAAATTTCAGCATAAATTTTTGCGTTTCTATTTAAGGCTGATGTTAAGCTTTCTAAAACTAAAATACCTGCACCTTCACCCATAACAAAACCATTTCTATTTAAATCGAAAGGTATACTTGCATTATTAATATCTGTTTCTGTAGATAATGCTTTCATGTTCATAAATCCCGCTATTGCTAAAGGTGTTATACCAGCTTCAGAACCTCCAGTTATTATCATATCTGATTCATTGTGTTTTATAGATTTAAAAGCTATACCAATTGCATGATTACTTGATGCACATGCAGATACTACAGAGAAATTTGGACCTTTAAATCCATGTTTTATAGAAATATGTCCTGGAGCAATATCTGATATCATACTTGGTACAAAATAAGGGCTTACTCTTTTTGGACTTTTCAATAAACGTGAATGTTGTTTTTCAAGTGTATTTATACCACCTATTCCAGATCCAAGTATAACCCCGATTCTATTACTATCTAATTTATCATTAATTTTTGCATCATTAATAGCTTGATCAGATGCAATAAGAGCAAAGGAGGTAAATCTATCAATTTTATTTAATTCTTTTTTATTGAAATAGTTATTTAAATCTACTTTTACTTCAGCAGCTAGCTTTGTTTTGAAATTAGAGGTATCAAAATGTGATATTTTATTAATACCGTTTTTTAATGAAATTAAATTTTCCCAAAAATCTTTTACATTATCAGATAATGGATTGATTGTACCAAGCCCAGTAACAACAACTCTCTTAGACATTATTTATATATTTTTACTAATATATGTATATGCATCTTGAACAGTTAATATTTTCTCTGCATCTTCATCAGGGATTTCTATTCCAAAATCCTCTTCAAATTGCATTATTAATTCTACTGTATCAAGAGAGTCAGCACCTAAATCCTCAATAAAGTGTGCAGTTGGTGTGATTTTATTTACATCAACACCTAGCTTATCCATAATAATAATATTTATTTTATTTTCATGATCTGACATTAACTTACTCCTTTTTTAGTTAAACAACCATTCCACCATCAATATTTATAGTTTGACCAGTAATGTAGTTTGAGTCTTCAGAAGCTAAAAAATACGCTAAATTACTTATATCTTCAGCAGTACCGAATCTATTTAAAGGTATTTTATTTAAGAAATCTAAATTTTTATCTTCACCTAAATTTTCAGTCATTTTAGTTTTTATAAATCCTGGATTAATAGCATTTACATTTATATTTCTAGAACCTAATTCTTTTGATAAGGATTTTGTTAAACCAACTACTCCAGCTTTAGAAGCTGCATAATTTACTTGACCTTTATTACCTATTTCTCCAATAATTGAACTAATATTAATTATTTTTCCAAATTTTTGTTTCATCATATGTTTTGTTACGGCTTTGCAACAGTTATAAGTACCTTTTAAATTTATATTAATAACTTGATTCCATTGTTCTTCTTTCATCTTAACAATTAAATTATCATCTGTAATACCAGCATTGTTTATTAATACATCAATTCGTTTATATTTACTTATTATTATCCTGACTATATCTGAAATATCAATATAATTTTCAACGCTTGCCACAAAATAAGATATATGCTGAGTATTACTTTTTTTCTTTGATAATCTTTTTTTAATCTTTTCCAATTTATTTTTATTTCTACTAATTAAAAATACATTAGAATGATTATTGAAAAATTTTTCAGTAATATTTTCCCCAATACCTTGTGAAGCTCCAGTTATTATTATGTTTTTATTTTTCATTATTGTATTAATTCTCTATAATCTACATTATTTAAATCTCTGTTAATATTCTTATTTAACTTTTTAAGTACATTACTTGGTCCAACCTCAATAAAATCAATAGAATTATCTTTAGCTATGTTGTTTATTGTATCAAGCCATAAAACAGGTGAAGTTAGCTGATTTATTAAATTATTTTTTATTTTATTGCCATTAATATTTTTTTCAGGCATATTATTTTGATATATAGGTATATTCACGTCATTAAATTTGGTATTATTTATAATTTTTTCCAAAGAAATTTTAGCATCTTCCATTAAAGGTGAATGAAATGCACCTGATACATTCAAAGGTATAATTCCTTTAATTTTATTTTTTTTAGAATAAGAAATAATATTATCAATATCCTTAGAATCTCCAGAAAGTATTATCTGTTTATTGGAATTATAATTTGCAATAACTACATTGCTTTTTGATAAAGATATTATATTATTAATATCTTTAATATGTAAATTTATAACTGCAGCCATTTTCCCAGGTCTTTTAATACCACAATTATCCATTTGTTTTGCTCTATGTTTAATGATATTTAAAGCACTTTCAAAACTAATACACCCATTAGATACTAATGCGCTATATTCACCTAGGCTATGTCCAGCAACAGATTGAGGATAATAATTAAATGCTTTTAATATTTTATCAATGGCTATATTGTATGTAAATACTGCTGGTTGTGTATATATTGTTTTATTAATTTTATTATTATCAGTATCAAATGATATCTTTTTCAAATCATATCCTAGAATATCACAGGCTATATTGTATATCTGTTTAGCAATTTTAAATTTTTTATATATATTTGAACCCATTCCCTTGTATTGAGAACCTTGGCCAGGAAATAAAAATATTAATTTATCATTATTCATTTAAATGTTTATCTAAAGTTTTTTTGATATTATCTAATAATCTGTTTTCATGAGAAATCTGAGTATTTAATAAGGCATTTTCAATAGCTTTAGCATTAGATGAACCATGACACTTTATTACAATACCATTTACCCCTAATAAAGGTGTTCCACCATGCTCTTCATAATCAAATGATCTTTTTAAATCATTTAAGACTGGAAATAAAACTGGTTTTACCATTTTACTTAATGAGTGACTATCTATACTTTTCATTGTATTATTAACAACATTTTTAATTGTTCCTTCGATAAGTTTTAATACAATATTTCCTGTAAAACCATCACATATAACAATATCAACTTTATTGTCAAATAATGTTCTAGATTCAATGTTGCCAATGAAACTAGGAAAATTATTTTTTAGTAAACCATAAGTATCTTTTGTTAATTGATTTCCTTTGTTTTCTTCAACTCCAATATTTAATAACCCTATCTTAGGCTTATTAATATTGCCTAAATGTTTTAAATAAGCAGATGACATAAATGCAAATTGAACTAAATGTTCAGGTTTAACATTACTATTTGCACCAGCATCACATAATATGAATCCTTTTTTCCCTACTGGTATGTATGGTGCTAGTGCTGGCCTTTTTATGCCTTCAATTTTACCTAAAATTAGTAGAGAAGAGGCAAGAAGTGCTCCAGTATTCCCAGATGAAACGGAGGCATTGATTTTATTTAATTTAAGATCGTCAATTATTTTAATTAATGAAGAATTTCTTTTGTTTTTAAAAGCGGAAGAAGGAGAATCATTCATATTTACAATATTAGTTGTATAAATATTCGAGATTCGTTTTTTATATTTCTTTATTAAAGTTGCATTATTTTTAATGATATTTTCATTTCCATATAATACAATTTCATTATCTTTTGATTGTGGATTATTAATGTACTTGATTGCACCATTAATATTTGATAATGGTGCATTATCACCACTCATTATATCTAATCCAATTTTCATACAGAAAATTAATTATTTTTAACTAGAATTTTTCCTTTATAGTAGAGAACACCATCAACTTTATAAGCATGATGTCTTAGATGTGTAGTGCCAGATTGAGAGCAGGTAGATAAATTGAAGTTATCCTTCATTTTCCATTGAGCTTTTCTTTTTCTACTTCTTGATTTTGACTGTTTTCTTTTTGGTACGGCCATTTTCTCTCTTTAGTAAAATTTATTAAACATAATAATTTAGATATACGAGTACGATATTACCAAGTATTAGTTTTTATTATTATTTTATATTAGTAAACCAAGTATCATATTTTAATTCTTTTAAAAGCATCTCAACATCTTTAGCTTTATTATAATCTGTAAAATTCCCAACTCTTATTCTCCAATATTGCTTATTTTTAAGAGTTAAAGGTTCAGTATAAGCATCAAATCCACTATTTTTTAACTTGCTTTGATATTTTCTTGCTTCATCAATAGTAGGTACTGAAGCAATTTGAATGGTATATCTTTTGATTTGTGTTTGGTTTGAATTATTTAATGAAACATTTTTGTTTTTAATTCCTTTATCAATCGATTGAAAAGAAAAGAATTCTTGGTATAAGTCGGTATTGTTTAAACTCTCAACAGTTAAACTAATATCAAAATTACCTTCTATTAAGGGAGTGAATAGCATCTTATTATTTTCTATTTTAAATTGCATTGATTTTTCACTGTCTTCTCCAGAAAATTGCGGTTTTGACCATAGAAAATTATAATTATTATTAATTTTTGATTCAAAGTTAGAAGGTTCAATTTTTATTGTTTTACCTACAGAAATTTCTTTTCTAATAGGCTCTGTATTACAGCAGAAAAAAAATATAAAAATTAATAAAAATCTAAATAAATTCATAAAATCTCCATGTTAAATTAATTCTGATTCTGTAAAGAAAAATGATATCTCTTTAATAGCATTTTCATTTGAGTCAGATCCATGTACAGCATTTTCACCAAGACTATTAGCATATAATTTTCTTATAGTACCACCTTCTGCATCATTTGGATTAGTTGCTCCTATTACTTCTCTCCAATATTCTACAGCATTTTCTTTTTTTAGAGCTAAGACCATGCATCTTCCTGAAGACATGAAATTTGTTAATTCCTCATAAAATGGTTTATCTTTATGTATAAAATAAAATTTCTCTGCTTGATATTTACTCATTTTGATAAGTTTAGCTGATAAAATATCAAAGCCTTTATCTAATATATGGTTATAAATTTTACCAACATAGTTATTCTTAACAGCATCAGGTTTTATTATTGCAAATGTTCTATTTGTCATATTTATTCCTTATAAAATTTCTTTCATTTTTTTTCCAATATCTGCTGGAGAATTGCAAACATGGATTCCACACTTAGTCATTATTTTCATTTTTGCTATAGCTGTTTCATCGCCGCCTGAAATTATAGCTCCAGCATGTCCCATTCTCCTACCAGGAGGGGCAGTTTGTCCAGCAATAAAACCAACTATTGGTTTAGAACAGTTTTCATTTGCCCATAGTGCAGCTTCTATTTCCATTGTTCCACCAATTTCTCCAATAAGAACGATACCTTTTGTATCAGCATCATTTTCAAATAATTCCAATGCTTTTTTCATATCTGTTCCTATAATAGGATCACCACCAATTCCTAAAGCAGTAGTTTGTCCCAATCCATTTTTAACCAATTGATCGATTGCTTCATAAGTAAGAGTTCCAGATTTTGAAATAACTCCAATTGTTCCTTTTTTTGCAATAAATCCAGGTATTATACCAAGTTTACATTCATCAACTGTTATTATTCCTGGACAATTTGGACCAATTAAATTTACATTGTTATTATCTACAATTGTTTTTGCTTTAATCATATCACGCACAGGAATCCCTTCTGATATACATACAATAGTATTGATTTTTTGTTTTGCAGATTCAATAATTGCATTTGCTGCAAACCTTGGTGGAACAAAAATTATTGATGCATTTGCATTAGTGTTAGTTTTTGCTTCTTCAACAGTATCAAATACTGGAATATTGTCAAAAACACTTTGACCTCCTTTGCCAGGAGTTACTCCTGCAACTATATTTGTTCCATATTCTAGCATTTGCTTTGTATGAAAAGAGCCCTCACTACCAGTTATTCCCTGAACTATAACTTTACTATTACTATTAATTAATATTGACATTATTTTATTGCCTCATTTACAACTTTTATAGCTGCATCTTTTAAATCATTAGCTGGAACAATTTTAACATTTGATTTTGTTAGTATATCTTGTGCTATTTCTGAATTTGTACCCTCAAGTCTAACAACAACAGGAACTTTTAGTCCTAATTCATTAACAGCTTCAACTGCACCATTTGCAACTCTATCACATCTAACAATTCCACCAAATATATTTATAAGCACAGCTTTTACATTATTATCTTTTAAAATTATCTTAAAACCATTTTTAATTGTATCAGCATTGGCAGCACCTCCAACATCTAAAAAATTAGCTGGTTCTCCACCAGATAATTTTATAATATCCATTGTTGCCATAGCAAGTCCTGCACCATTAACCATGCAACCTACATTACCATCAAGTTTTATATAATTTAAATTGAATTTATTTGCTTCAACTTCCATGGGATCTTCTTCGGAAAGGTCTCTCATTGATGGGATTTCATTATGTCTAAATATAGCATTTGAATCAAAATTTAATTTTGCATCTAATGCAACTATCTTATCATTATCACTTTTAATAAGTGGATTTACTTCTAATATTGTGCAATCCATCTCTTTATAACATTTATAAAGATTAATAAAGATATTTTTTGCTTGATTTTTTAAATCGTTATCAAAGTTTAAACTGTTAGCTAATTTTTCAGCATCATTGATATTTAAATCATCAAGTGGATCAATCCATATTTTAGTTATTTTCTCAGGAGTATTTTTAGCTACATCTTCTATGTTTACACCACCTTCAGTTGAAACCATAAAAACATCTTTTCTTTTTTCTCTATCTAGAGTAATAGCTACATAATATTCTTTTTTAATATTAAAGGCCTCTGTTATATATATAGTATTAACTAATTTGCCTTTTTCACCAGTTTGATGTGTGATTAAGTTCATTCCTAAAATGTCTTTTGCATTTTTTAAAGCACTATCAAAATTAGGAGAATATTTAACACCGCCACCTTTGCCTCTACCACCAGCATGAATTTGAGCTTTAACAACAAAATCATTAGTTTTAAAATCCTCTTGAACTTTTAATATTGTTTTTTCAGCTTCATTAATATCTGATATTGTATATCCATCTTGGATGGGGATATTATATTTTTTTAAAATGTTTTTTGCTTGATATTCGTGTATTTTCATATTTAATTAGTTATATGTGTGCCAGCTTTATTATTTAATGCATCTTTAATTTTTTCAATAGAAGTTATAACAACCTTACTTCCATGGTGTTTTAAAAAATAAAGTGCAGATTTTATTTTAGGTTCCATACTTCCAATACCAAAATGTCCCAATTTTAACCATTCCTCAATTTGTTTTGCTGTTGCACTTTTAATTTTTTCTTGATTATCTTTCTTGTAATTTAAATATATATTATCAACATCTGTAATAATAAAATATTCATTAGCTTTAATAATTCTTCCTAGTAGTGCAGAGGTTTTATCTTTATCAACAACTCCATCTATACCTTCTAGGTTACCATTTTTTTTATTATAAGATGGAATACCGCCGCCACCTCCTGCAATAACTATAGTACCAAAATCAACTAAATGCTTAATTGATTTTCCATTAAAGATATATGAAGGATTAGGGGAGGGGACTATTCTTCTCCATTGATCTTTTTCTTGCTCTGCTACATTCCATTTATATCTTTCAGATAAATCGAAAGCTTCTTTCTCTGAATAAATTTTACCTATAAATTTGGAAGGTTTTTTCAAAGAAATATCATTATCGTTTACTTTCATTTGTGAAATAAATGTTACAACTTCTCTTTGAGAATCTTCATTGTATAAAGCATTTTGTAAAGATTGTTGTATCATATAACCTATTGCTCCCTGAGTATTGGCAACTAAAACATTTAGTGGTAGTGGAGGAATAATATTCATAGCAATTTCATTTCTAGATAATTCTGCACCAACTTGTGGACCATTCCCATGAGTTATACATATATTATATTTTTTTCTAACAAAATGCATTACAGAGATCAAGCTATTTCTAGTATGTTGAAATTGCTGTTCTATTGTACCAGCTTCATCTTTTGGTGATAGAGCATTTCCTCCTAGAGTTATAATTACAGTTTTATTATTCATTTATATCCTTAAAATTGGGAGAGTAAGACATCTTGGTCCACCTCTACCTCTTACTAATTCAGAACTATCTAAAGTTATTGCAAATTTATTTTTAGACTTATTATAAAATTCATAATTATCTAAATATGATTTACTTGTAATAATTTCATAATTATTTTTATTTAATTCCTTAATAGTGTATTCATTACATTGGTAGCAAATAATTTTTCCTGGCTCTAGAGAAAATGCATTTGCACCATCTGTCCATTGTTCGCGATTTTGCATGATTGCGGAATTTCCCCCACAAAATATTGGTTTTAATTCCAAACCATCATTTTTTAAAGTATTAATTAAATTTTTATTTGAAATAAAATGATCATTATTTTTTTTAAATATATGTATTTCTGTATTTATATCCTCATTTAAAAATGGAGGGTATATTAAAGCTTCATTTTCACTAGTTAATGTAAAAACAGTATCAAGGTGCATATAGGTTCTTTTTTTTGGTAAATTAACAGCAAAAATAGATTTAAATCCTTGATTGAAAATTAATTTAGATATTTTTTTAATAGATTCAATCGTTGTCCTTTCACTTATACCTATGCAAACTCTATGTTTATCTAAGATTAATATATCACCACCTTCTATGCTTAAATCAGGGTGTTTTTCATGAAAATCATATATATTCATATCTTTAAAGCCTTTGAAATTAGAAAAAACATATTTTGATAATATATTTTCACGATTTCTAACATTTTTTTTATTCCAAGTAATTAATAATACTTTGCCTATAACAACTGCGATATCTCTTGTAAATATTAAGTTAGGTATTGGGTAGTTAAAAATTTTTTTATTTTTTAAATAACCTGAAATCAATGTTTCTACTAATAATTTTGATTCAATCTTGATAAGAGATTCAAAATCTATAAAATTGTTATAATTCTTTGATTCTAATTCAATACATTCATTAATAAGATTTGTTTTTATAGATTTATCTTTTATTATATAAGTTAATAAGTCTGAAAATTCGTATGTATTTCCATCGGTGAAAGAGTGGAGTATTGAATGAAATTCTTCATGCTCTTTTTGAGCAATTTTTAATTGTATAATATCATCAAATAATAAAAAATTTGGATTATTCTTTAATTCTCCATTTATTTGAATTTTTTCTTTAATATTATCAGGAGTAATAAAGCTATGCTCTATTCCTGGTTTATGAGTTATAACTAATCTTAAAGGACTAACCTCTGAATATATTCTATTATTCATTTACTCTTCACTCATAAATGGATAATTGCAATCCTCAGGAGCATTGAATGTTTGTTTGATGGTTCTCTGAGAAGTCCATCTTAA